>Ga0180432_10003199_pt1 | contig 23718 bp, 20 predicted proteins | sample SS_ome_10_FD_132414 | JGI IMG/M metagenome (GOLD analysis project Ga0180432, IMG submission 132414) | Hypersaline lake sediment archaeal communities from the Salton Sea, California, USA - SS_1_MS_2 metaG | ecosystem: Environmental > Aquatic > Non-marine Saline and Alkaline > Hypersaline >... | reverse complement strand
TCGATATAATGCAAGCAAGCACTTGCTTGCATTCGTGAAGATGAAGGGAGGTTCACCATGTCTAATTACGCCCCGCTCCTTTGGGCACTAATCGCCGTTTCACCCGCAGCCTGCGGTACCGGGACAGACACGGCTCTCTTGACCGACCCTGTTGTTGGGGAAGCGTCAATAGCAGCGGGTATCTCCAACGATCTGCGTTTCCTGCGCGAGGAGGAGAAGCTGGCCCGCGACGTGTACATCACGCTCGGCGAACACTGGGATTTGCCTATCTTTTTCAACATTGCCTCATCCGAACAGGTCCACACGGACCGGGTGAAGGCTCTGCTCGATGACTTCGGTATACCCGATCCCGTTGCAGATGAAAGGGTCGGAGTGTTCGACGACTCGAAGCTCGCGTCGTTGTACGAAGAGCTGGTTGCTCAGGGCACAGTTTCTTTGACAGACGCGTTGGTTGTCGGTGCCACGGTCGAAGACCTGGACATCAAGGACATCGCTGAAATGATGGAGCGTACCGACGATGCTGATGTGCTCACAGTCTACTCCGCGTTGATGTGCGGTTCGCGCAATCACATGCGCGCATTCGTGTCGCAACTTCAATCGCGTGGAGTTGAATATGAGGCGCAGTACATTTCACAGCAGCAATTGAACGACATCATTACTACTTCCAGGGAGCGATGCGGACGTCCGTAAAACATGGCGAAGGAGTATGAGAGGACAGACGTTCGCCGCCGGCAGATAGCCGAGGCTGCGCTCGACGTGATCGCCGAGCAAGGCCTCGGCTGTTTTACCGCTAAGGCCGTTGCCGAGCGCGTGGGCATCGCCGACGGATCTATTTTCCGCCACTTTGCCAACAAGAGGGAGATCGTTCTGGCGGCGATGGACCGACTGGAAGAGGGTTTGTTCCCGGATCCCAAGCTGGAGGACGAAAACCCGTTGATGCGGCTCGAATCCTTCTTCCGTCACCGCGCAATGGTCGTTGGAGCGGGAGGGGCGGTTGGCCGGCTCGTTTTCTCGAACGAGCTGGCACACGCTGCTGGTGAGGAAGGATGGAATAGGATTAGGTCGTGGCGGCGACGGAGCCTGGAGCTGGTGCGCGGCTGCTTGTGCGAGATCAGCGACCTGGGACGTCTCAACGAGGACCTTTCACCGAAAGAAGCCGCGCAGTTGATTCAGGGCCGTCTCCTGGGCCTGATGCTCGACCGCAGCATGACATCTGACCCCGCTTCAGATATCGAGGAGCAAATAACCGGAGCGTGGACCACGCTGAGTCAGCTCTTGTTCAGCTGACTGTCTAGCAGTCGCAAACACCCCGCCCGACAACTCAGCCTTCCGACGATGCATGACGTCGCGGCCCAGGTACGTCGTGGTTTTGCCGCCAGAGCCACTGTCGAAACTCACATAATAATGGTCCGTGTTGATCGATTTCTTAGTTAGAATTGTCGTGTCCCGTGCCACACGCGCGCCGTCGCCGGAAACCGTAGGACGCATGCACGGTGAGGTTGAACGGTTCTTATACGGCGCGGTTTCTGAAGAGACAACAACTGAACCCGCGGCGGCAGCCGCAGGACGAACATGAGCGACAAATCACGAGCGGTGATTGGAGTTGATACAGGCGGCACCTTCACCGACTTCGTCCTGATGGACGAGGGGCGGATCACGGTGCACAAGGAGCCGTCGACTCCGGAGAACGCGGCAAAGGCCGTGATCGCAGGACTCGAGAAGCTGCACGAGGGCACCGCCACGATCGTACACGGATCAACGGTAGCAACAAACGCTCTTCTCGAACGCAGGGGGGCGCGCACCGCACTCGTGACGACAGCCGGCTTTGAAGACGTGCTGGAGATCGGCAGGCAGACACGAGCGCAGATCTACGACCTGAACGTGGAGAAGGCCCCGCCACTCGTACCTGATGAGTTGCGGCTCGGCGTCAAAGAACGTATGGGATACGACGGTGAAGTGATCGAAGAGTTGGACGACGAAAGCATCAGCATGCTTGTCGAGCAGTTGCGCGGCATCGATGTCGAATCGGTCGCCGTGTGCCTGCTTCACGCGTACGCCAACCCTGACCACGAACGGGCAATCTTGAAGCTGCTCCACGAAAAGATCGATGCCTTCGTCACCGCGTCACACATGGTTTTGCCAGAATTTCGCGAGTACGAGCGCTGCAGCACGACAGTGGTAAACGCGTATGTCGGCCCCGTCGCTTCACGTTACCTCGACTTGCTCGCGCAGGAACTCGATGCGGACAGCGTGCGCATCATGCAGTCGAACGGCGGGCTGGTTTCCGTGAGAGCGGCCCAGCAGTACGCGGTGCAGACCGTGCTATCAGGTCCCGCAGGCGGTGCGGTGGGCGGATTCGAGATAGCGAGCCGCGCTGGTTTCGATCACGTCATCACATTCGACATGGGCGGGACGAGCACCGATGTGTCGCTCTGCCCAGGAGAACTGAGTCGCACCAACGAGGCGATCATCGGTGAGGCGCCGATCCGCGTGCCGGTGATAGACGTACACACAGTCGGCGCCGGCGGTGGCTCGATTGCATACCGCGATCCCGGCGGATCGTTGCGCGTGGGTCCGCGCAGTGCCGGAGCCGTGCCCGGCCCGATCTGCTACCAACGCGGCGGCACTAAACTCACGGTCACCGACGCAAACCTCTTTCTGGGAAGGCTTTCACCCGAACACTTCCTGGGCGGGAAGCAGAAGCTGCCACTGGAGCCCGTGATTTCAACGATGGAGACATTTGCCGCTGAGATGTCTCTGTCTCCGACCGAAGCCGCCGAGGGAATCCTACGGGTCGCCAACGCCACGATGGAGCGCGCAATCAGGGTGATATCGCTGGAGCGCGGATTCGATCCTCGCGACTTCACGCTTGTCTGTTTTGGTGGCGCAGGAGCGATGCATGCTGCCGACCTCGCGCGTAGCCTCAGCATTCCGCGTGTACTCGTCCCACAGGCGGCCGGCATTCTCTCAGCACTCGGCATGCTGCTTGCGGATTTTGTACGCGACTACTCGCGGACCCTTCTGGTCCCAAGCGCAAAACTAGACACCGCTGAGCTAGAGCGAGCGTTCCAGAAACTGGAAGACCGCGCAATCGGCGAGTATGAACAAGAGGGGTTCACCGCCGATCAGCTCGTGCTGGAGCGATCGCTCGACATGCGGTACGTGGGGCAAGGGTACGAGCTGAACATTCCCCTGACTGACGATTTCGTAACAGCATTCCACGACCGCCACAAGCATCGCTACGGTTATTCCGATCCCGCTCGTGCAACGGAGTTGGTGAACGTGCGACTAAAGGCCATCGGCAAGACAGAGAAGCCAGAGTTGGCGAAACACGATAAACACGACGAGGACGCGTCGGCCGCCGTCATAGGCGAATGTGAAATGGTGTTCGACGGAGTGAAGAGCACAGCATCGTTGATGGATCGGACGTTGCTCAAACCGGGTAACTGGCTCGCCGGACCCGCACTCGTGGTCGAGTACAGCACCACGACCACGGTGCCGCCCGATTTCCGCTGCAGGATGGACGAGTGGCAGAACCTGATTCTGGAGGTGACGCAATCATGACCGCCACCAACTGGGATCCGATTACTCTCGAGGTTTTCCGCAACCTCTTCTACTCGGCGGCCGAAGAGATGGGCGTGACACTATGCCGCACGTCGTTCTCGGCGAACATCAAGGAGCGGCGAGATTACTCCTGCGCCGTGTTCGACGGCGACGGTCACCTGGTTGCGCAGGGTGAGCACATGCCCGTGCACTTGGGATCGATGCCGCTCTCGGTTGACGCGGCAATCGAGAGCGTGGCGATGGAACCGGGCGACATGGTCGTGCTGAACGATCCGTTCCGGGGAGGCACGCACCTGCCCGATATAACACTCGTGCAACCGATTTTCTTGGACGGTGGAGACAAGCCGATCTTCTACGTTGCGAACCGCGCACACCATGCGGACGTCGGGGGCATGACACCGGGTTCAATGCCGCTCGCCGAGTCCGTATTCCAGGAGGGCATCCGGATTCCGCCGGTGAAGCTGGTGCATCGTGGTGAAGTTGTGCGGGACGTGATGGATTTGATCCTCCTCAACGTACGCACGCCTGTGGAGCGCGAAGGGGATTTGACAGCACAGATCGCTTCGAACCGCACGGGAGAGCAACGCCTGCTGGCGATGGCCGAGAAGTACGGTGCGGATACCGTGACGGATTACATGCACCATCTGCAGGACTACACCGAGCGTATGACGCGCGAGGCCATCAAGCAGATCCCCGACGGCAGCTATCGGTTCGAGGATTGTCTGGACGACGACGGGCTCGGGAACGGTCCGTTGCCGATCGTCGTCACGCTCACAGTCGACGGAGATACAGCCAACGTCGATTTCACCGGCACCACGGAGCAGGCCAAGGGAAGCGTGAACGCGATCTACGCGATTACACTCTCAGCAGTCATGTATTGCTTCCGCGTGATCGTTCCGTTTGCGATCCCGTCGAACCATGGCACGCTCCGGCCGCTCAATGTAATCGCGCCGTTGGGTACCATCGTAAACGCAACACCTCCCGCGGCGGTGGCGGGCGGCAACGTCGAGACGTCACAGCGCATCGTCGACACGGTGCTTGGTGCGCTGGCTAAAGCGATCCCTGACAAGATCCCGGCGGCCAGCAGCGGTACGATGAACAATCTGACGCTCGGCGGCATCGATCCGCGCACCGGTGAGGACTTCGCATATTATGAAACGATATGTGGTGGCATGGGAGCGCGGCCCACGTCAAACGGCCTGGATGCCACGCACACTCACATGACCAACAGCCTCAACACGCCCATTGAGGCCTTGGAGCACATCTATCCGTTCCGCGTATGCCGCTATGCTATCCGTCGTGGATCTCACGGCAAAGGGCAGTTCCGTGGCGGCGATGGAGTGGTGCGCGAGATCGAGGTGCTCTGCCCGGCACAGGTCACGATTTTGAGCGACCGGCGGGTGAATGCGCCGTACGGACTAGCAGGGGGAGAGGCGGGAGAAGCGGGAGAGAACGTACTCGTCGGTCCCGACGCAAAAGAACGCGAGTTGCCGTCAAAGGCCAGTGTATCGGTTGAGACGGGGACGACGATCAGTGTGAGGACCCCGGGGGGCGGAGGGTTTGGGAAGTGTTGATTGCAGAGTGCAGATCTGCAGGTTGCAGAATTGCCTCAGTACAATCTCCAGTGCACGTAGCCAACCTTCTTCTACTGTTCTGCACTCTGCATTCTGCATTCACTCCCCATCCAACACGTCCCTCACCCAGGTGTATGCCGCCACCGTAGACGGCATTCCGAGCGTACCCGCGCTCAGTGCCACGACTTGTTCGATTGCTTCCGTCTCAATCCCCATAGCACGTGCTTTGCGCACGCTGGCGTGCACGGCACCCTCTCGCATCGCGCCGATCGCGACCGCCAACTTCACGAGTCGCTGCGTCTTCTCGTCGAGAGGACCGTCACGGCCGGCGTTCGCGGTTTCTTCCCATGCCTTGGCAAGCAACGGGAAGCGGGACGTAAATTGGCCGTGGGTCTTGGGGGCTGGTGGTTGGTCCATTGGGTTCACTCCTTACGCATCAAGAGCCTAATGTTTCAAAGCCTATCGCTCGCTAAAATGCGCCCAGGAATTACGCTCCGCTAGAGCAGCGGAGGGCATGGATGAAATCTAAACACCGTGCTGTTACCGCCTGACCGCCCGGTGTGGCTGTGTGTGGTTCGGGGTACCCCCGAGGTGCGGTTGGGGGAGGAAGGGTACCGCCGCCCTCCCAATCCCGGCTACTTCGTCGTGGCACCTGCCTGTGTAGACTCGAGTGCTACAGGTGCCTGATCCAGCAACTCGCGAACTCGCTTCAGCAGTTCGATGCCTGACCAGGGTTTGTAGATGAACGGCAATTGTGGATCGACGTTTCCCGAGACACGTAAGACGTGGCTGGCATGACCACTCATGAACATGAACCGCGTGTCCGGTGCGAAATTTCTGATCGCGTCATACATGGCCGGGCCACCTAGCTTAGGCATAATCACGTCTGAAATCACCAGGGCTATGTCGGACCTGTGCTCTTTGAATTGCCGAATCCCTTCCTCACCATTCTCGGCCAACAAAACGGTGTATCGGCGTCGCTCCAGGATTCTTTTCGCCACATCACGTACAGACGAGTCATCCTCCACGACTAGAATCGTCTCGGTCCCTTCGTATGCCTCTTCTGTATCCACTTCGTGGCCCGAAGATGCCGCGTCGGTACTCTCACTGCGCGCGTTCGGGAAACACAGTTTGATAGTTGTACCCTTTCCCAACTCACTATAGACATGTACGAACCCGTTGTGCTGTTTGACGAGTCCGTGGATCATCGCCATGCCAAGTCCGGTGCCTTGGCCCACCGCCTTGGTTGTGTAAAAGGGCTCGAACAGCCTCTGTTGGGTGGTCTCGTCCATTCCGCAGCCAGTGTCGCTCACCACGATGCATGCGTACTCACCGGCCCGACCAAGTCCGAAGTTGGGCCGGTCTTCTTCCTTCAACCATGCTCGTCTAGTTTCCACAAAGAACAAACCACCTTCGGGCATGGCATCCCGAGCATTTGTCGCGAGGTTCAGCAGTATCTGTTCGACCGCGTTCGGATCGGCAAACACAGTACCTACCGGCTCAGCTGTAACGACCTTGACCTCTATGTGTTCCGGTAGCAGTCGTTTGAGCGTCTTGGTTGCCCCCTGGACCAGCTGCGCAAGATCGAGCAATTCGCGCGACAACTCCTCCCGTCTGCTGAACGCGAGAAGTTTCTTGACCAGGGCTGCACCGCGGCGAGTCGCGGCCTTGGTCTCACGCAGTTCTTCGCGCGCATCCAGCGCGTCTGCAGGCAGGTCGACTTCAACTAGAGAGATGTTTGCCTGGATGACCGTAAGGATGTTGTTGAAATCGTGCGCGATACCCCCCGTCAGTTGCCCGAGCGCCTCCAGCTTTTGGGCCTGTCTGAGCTGTGCTTCTAGCTGGACACGGCTCGTCACGTCTTTGGCGATGAGTTCGAAACACTCGACTTCGCCAAGCGGGCTGCGCGCCGCCCTACCAGAAACACGCACAACCCTCTTAACTCCATCGATTGTGACCCATACTGCTTCATGATCCGCGTTCACTCCAGGATCACTGCAGATATCGAGGAGCTCCGCAAAATCCTCTGCGTCTGCGAAGACATGCGACGCCAAATTTGCTTTCAAGAGATCGGCTTTTGATTCATACCCCAGAATTTGAACCATCGCGCGGTTGACGGACAGAAGACGACCGTCGACAGTGCACCGGCAAATCCCGTAATCCGCATTCTCAACTAGCGCCGTGTACTCCGCCTCAGTGCGCCGCAAAGCGCTCTTTGTTGTCCGGAGCTCTTCGATGTCCTCACATGTGGTGACCATGCCGATTGGCTCACCGTCGGCATCGAGCACCACATCCGATCGCAGCATTACCGGAAACACCTTACCATCCTTCCGGACGTTTTCGCTCTCGCGTTTCCAGCTTTTCAGGCCTTTTAGCTGCGATCTCGTGAGTGGTTTTCGCTTGCCCGCAGGCGCTAGGATCCCCACATCCTCGCCGACTAGTTCTTCCACCGACCGAGAGTGGAGTGCTGCTTCAATCTCGTTGACGAAGACGATCCTTCCATCAACATCGGTTACCGTCACACCGATTCCCAATGCATCGAATCCCGCGCCCAGACCGCGCACGGCCTGTTCAGACGTGGTGTCCGTGTTTGGTGCAGTCCGATCTCCGCGCAACCTGTCATCGTACAAGGCGCGCACATCCGCAGACAGTTTTTCGAGTTGGATGCCGTCGTCCGCCATCGCATTCCTTTCCGGCTGCCTCGTAACCGTTTGCGATCACCTGCGGATCGCGGTTAGCGCGTGAGCGGATCCAGGGTGGCTGAGTCCAGTGGTCAGGTGTTACCACCGGCGCAGGTTCACTACCTGATCTGTTCGTTGGCTAATCGCCGTGGTACCAGTATCGGCACAAGACCTAGAAAATGAAGGAACACGCTTTGTGGGGTAGCTCCGCCTAGCGCAGCGTCAGCTCAAACCGCTGCTCCTCAACCTCCATGCCCCATTGATTTCCGGTGAACTGCTCGACCAACTGGAACCCCAAACTCTCGTAAAGATGCCGCGCTGCGTCCAGGCCCTCAAAGGTCCATAGATAGACCTTGCTGTAGTGTCTGTCGCGACAGAAGCCGATTGCCGTATCCATCAGTCGATTCCCCACCCCTTTCCCTCGCAACAAATCTGACACAATGAACCAGCGAAGGTGAGCACCTTTGTCTTCCGCATGGATGCCGTCGATCGCTATCGAACCCTCAATTCTGTCATGCTGAACGACAGTCCAGTAACCGTCGCGGTTTTCGTCGTATCGATTCAAGAATTCAGACATTGCTGTAGCCACTTTGCCCTCGAAGAAACAGCCGAAGCCCCAATGTTCGGCATAGTAGATACCATGGAGTTCAGTGATTCGACCAATGGCACCGGGTGTGTACCCAATCGTGATTTCGACGTCGGTCATCAATCCTCACTCGTTGTTCAAAGCTTCCAAATCGCCTGGTTTACGTCGAGTCAAGATGTTCTCGGCACCGACTAGTTACAAGTTCGACGCTGCGCCGTATCAATCCCTGACTCCTCAGCCACCTCCTCTTCGCACTTTCAACGGACTCCTTTTCAATTCCACCCTCCTCCACCCCTTGCAAGAGACACTTTTTGGAGTTATGAGAAACGTGAGATCGCAGGAGGCATTCATGCCCGAACCGAACAGTCGCATAAGCAATGAGCGTCGCAGTGCACGACGATGGTCCAGAGTCGAACGTCGCAAGGGGGGAGACAGGCGGGGCGAAGCATACAAAGAGTTCGCAAGAGCGCTTCCAGCGAGGTTCCTGATGATGCATGGTACGCCTCGCGAGCGTGTGCTGTACCTCGTCAATGAGTATTGCTGTGGATGCGAAGAATCGTTGAAGGTAGATCTCGCTCAGGCATTGCTGCCAACGCTGCAAGCTGTTGTTCATCAACCCCGCAGAGAGATCTCTGAAGAACATATGCGGGCGTGCGAATTGGCGGTCGAGAGATGCGTCAGGCAGAACGAAATGGAGACCGGGAGATGGGATACTCCCTGCATGGATAATCCGGGCGAGCGAGTTCTGGACTGATACGATCTCCTACTGCAACCTGAACGGTTCCGTCATCGCTTTTTTGGGGGTGACCACTACTTCCTCCGCCCCTCCGAACCGCGCGATCAGCACGGCTACGGTCATATCGGCCGTTACGTTTGCGGCAGTGATGAACATGTCCACAACCACATCGAGTGCGATGAGCAGCCCGATTCCTTCCACAGGCAGTCCGAACGCCAAGTATATCGGCGTCATTATCAATAATCCGCTGCTCGGAATGCCGGGCGAGTAGAAGCTGAGCGCGCCGATCGCGGCCGTGATGGCAGCGATCTCCATCACTCCGAGTTCAATTCCGTATAGCCGTGCGATGAAGAAAGTGCCGGTGATACGCGCTGTGGGTGCGGAGTACTTAAGCAGCGCTACCGCGACAGGTAAAACGATGGCAGTAACCCTCTCCGGCAGCTCTAGATCATCATTGGCCGCTTCGAGCTGAGCGGGCAGCGAGGCAAGAGATGAGCGTGTGCTGAAGCCGATTGTCTGCGGCGATATCAATGCACGTGTGAACTTGCCGAGTGGTATTCGCCCCACTAAAACTGCCAATGGGTAGAGGGCCACCCACGTTACCAACACCAGACCACACGCGATGAGCAGAAATGCTCCCATTGCCCCGACGAGATCAACTCCGGTCTGGGCCGCGATTGGAACGACCAGGCAGAACACACCGATCGGAGCTACGAGCAGTATCCACTCGATGATTACCAGCATTGTGCGAGTGAGCGCCTCAAAGAAATCAACCAGTGTCTTCTTATGATTCTCCGCGAGCCGAGTGATCGCCATCGCGAAGATGACCGAGAAGACCACGAGAGGCAGCATCGCTCCGTCGGCGGCGGCACGAACCGGGTTTGCAGGGATCAGTTCTACGATCCAATCCCGGAACGGCAGCAACTCTACCTGTGTAGCCGATGTAGACTCGCGTAGCGCAGCAAAGGCATCGGCCCTGAACGACGCCATCGACAAGAGGGGCGGCGCAAAGATAGCGGCGACCAGTGAACTGAATGTCACCAATGCGACGAAGATTGCGAGCGTGCGCCCGCCAATCCGCGCAGCTCGCCCTGCCGACGTCGACGCAAGGCCGGTGACGAGCAGCGATACCACCAGCGGTATTACCGTCATTCGGATCGCGTTAACCCAAAGCGTACCGATCGGCTCGACCCATGCGACCCCGGTAAGCAATGCGTGGTTTTGATTCCACGATACGAATACGCCGACGACAAGGCCGGCCACGAGGGCGATGAGGATTCGCGTGGTCAGCGGCACGGTCGGCCGTGGCTGTTCATGGTGCTGATATGCTCAGTTCCCGCCGACGCTAGCCAGCCAGTCATCGTAGGCTTGAGCGCCTTTGACAGCAAGATCGTCGCGGCCGCTCAGGGTTATGGTATTCCCATCGCCGTCTACCACAACTAGCGTCGGAATGAACTGGACAGCGTATCGTTGCGCCAGGGCATCGACTATCCCACCTCCAGGTGGAACCGCCAACCAAAGCATGTCCATTGCGTCCATGTGTCCGAGCAATTCTGCTCTGTCGACAGCGAAGCTGACGAGCACGACCTCAAACGACTTCCCGTCCAAAGTAAGCTCTTCATATACGCTCAACAGCAGCGGAGTGAACGCCGCGCACGCAGTGCACCAATAGCCCTCGAAGTAGATAGCGACGACTGATTTGTCTTCGATGGTCGCGGTCTGCACGGTATCGCCGTTAGCATCCAAGAGCACTTGTCCGAACAAGTCGGATAGTGATGTCACCGTTGGAAGGGGCGTCGGGGAGACGCTGTCATCTGAGTCGCCGCAAGATACCAACATGCAACACATGAGCCCCGCCAACAAAACGTTCCGGAGCCCCGCAATCCACTCAAATTTTCTTCTCACCCGTTTTCCCCGGTGCGCGTTAGTTGATCCCGTGTATCACGGCGTTCTCTACTCTACCCCCCAAACATATGGCACACAATCGCTCTGCGCCAAGTGCAATGGATGCTGCTGCGAAATCTCTCCACGGGCCGACATCGCCAAGCCCAAAACACCTTCAGCTTCCCACTCCCACCGGTCTGGTGTAGACCGCCTCGCCACCGATGACCGTCATGTCGGGCTCGATCCTCCAAATGTCCTCGGCTGGTACCGTCATGTAGTCAACCGGGATCACGACGAAGTCAGCCAGCTTCCCAACCTCGATTGAGCCGAGGTCGTCTTCCGCAAACATTGTGTACGCCCCCTCTATGGTCGCGGCTCGCAGCGCCTCCTCCCGGGTCATGGCTTGCTCGGGGATCCAGCCCCCCGGTGGGTTGTTGTCCCGGTCCTGCCGAGTGATGGCGGCGTGGAGGGTGTAGAAGGGATTGTATGGCGACACGGAATAGTCCGTGCCCGTGGGCACGTGCACGCCGAGATCGATGAGGTCGCTCCAGATGTAGGCACGCGTCAGACGCTCCGACCCCATTCTAGCCTCGGCGAAGTTCATGTCTTCGGTGGCATGTAGCGGTTGCATGGACGCGATGATTCCCAGCTCCACGAGTCTTGGTATGTCCTCGGGGATAAACATCTGCGCATGCTCGAGAGCGAACCGGGCATCCGCGCCGTCGATCCCCGTTGCCTGCAGGGCTCTCTCGTACGCGTTGATCGCGTTGTGATTCGCGCCGTCGCCAATGCAATGAACCCGTATGTTGAACCCCATTGGCAGCATCTCAGTGGCCAATTCTGCCAGCTCATCTTCGCTGCGTCTCGCTTCTCCGAAGTAGCCCGGATAGTCGCTGTACTCCTCCATGAACAGGGCACCACGCGACCCAAGTGCGCCATCCGCGAACTCCTTGACCGACCTAACGAAGTACTTGTTGTCGTGGTTCAAAGGCTCGCCCAGGCTCCTCGCGGCGCTTGGATGAACCATCTCGTTTATTCTGATCCTGAGCAGGCCCACTTCGTAGAGTTTGATGCGACGCTGGACCTCATCATACCCCGTCATGCTGGCGCCGTGAATCGTGGTGAGACCGCTGGCAATAGCCAGCTCGGTTCCTTCCACGAGGTTGCGGCTCCGTTCATAGTCTGTCAGGGGAGGAAGGTCCGGAATCAGCCTTGTCAATTGTGGAGGCGCCCTTTCGACGAACTCACCGGTGGGTTCCCCGTTCTCGTCCTTCTTGATGTGCCCCCCCTCTGGATCAGGAGTATCCCGTGTGATCCCGGCTAGCTCCAGTGCCTTGCTGTTTGCGCCGCTACCGTGTGTGTATCGGCTAATGTAGACGGGATTGTCAGGCGCAGCGGCATCCAACAGCTCCTTTCTGAACACCGGCGGATCCCATACGTCCGACATCCAGCCACTCAACACGATCCACCGTGGCTCAGGCCCTGGACGCATACCCTCCCCAGTTGTTAGAGCGTGCCTGATGACCTCCTGCATCCGCTCCACTGAGGCCCATTCTCCAATTCCCTCCCGGATGTCAGGCGTTCGGGGGTAGAGCTCCCGTTCACCGTACCTTATGTGAACGTGGGAATCGTGCAGGCCGGGTATTACCGTCTTGCCGGCAAGATCGACGACGAAGGTGTTCGGACCAATATGGGCTTCCACTCCGGCTGCATCGCCAACATAGATGAACCTGCCGTCCTTGACGGCCAACGCCGAAGCTGTGGTGAAATCTTCATCGACTGTGTAAATGTTCGCGTTGATGTAGGCCCGATCGGCTTCCTGGGCGCAGCCGGTTACTGCGGGCATCAGGAACAACGACACGATCAATAGTCCAATAGAACAGATGTCAAACCCACTTCTACGGCTGGTCATCTTCTGCGCTCCTTTGTTATGCCGGGTCTCCGGCCACCTGCTCTTCATCTTGGTAACGTACCTCAATATCTGAAGCTGTTGCGCCGCCAGGTTTTGTCAACTTGTGTGGATTAGTGCGTTTGTATCTCCCCGAGTTCCTCCGGACGCCAAACGCGTCGGTGAAATTACGAAGCCCCTTCACCCACCGCATTCCCGCCGCAAAATGTGATGTCTGCCACTGGATGAAGGTTAGGAAACCAGTCAAGCCTGACCGTTTTGCTGCCGATACCTACAATAAGGTGACCGCTGCCACAGCTTGGAGTCGTCTGGCCTCTTAATCTAAGAGTGAGGATCGAGATGATTCGAGGCGGTGGAGCGGGCAATGAGGGCATCAATACTAGGGAGGAATAATGAGACGGTATCAGAAGTGTGCATTTGGATTAGCGGTAGGGTTGGCTCTGACTTTGTCAGCGTGCGGTGACGACCCGATGGGTGTCAACTCAGGAGACGAACTTTCCGACGCCGAGATCCAGGCCATCTTCAACGCGTTCGGAGGGGCCTTTGACGACATCGATGCATCAGCCAGCGTAGCAGCGCCCGCGGACGGCATCCAGATGGCGGAAATCCATGTGGACCAGAGCGTCAACGTCTCGGCACCGTGCGATCTGGGAGGCGAAATATCTCTGAATGGATCCGTTGACGGCACCGTCGATGACGAGACGTTCGCCAGTGACATCGAGATGGAAGTCGGGGTTCAGTTCGATGCCTGTGCAGTTGCATCCGACCAGAACACTCTCACGGTCGATGGGGATATCCAGTTCGACTCCCACGTCGTGCTCAGCGAGACGGAGTTCTCCGCGGACGGGAGCCAAGTCGGCGGATTCGAGTTCACCACGAACGATGGGCGTACCGGCAGTTGTGCAATCGACATCGATTTCAGCGCTTCCTACACCGAAGGAGCGTCTGCGCAAAGCAACGTGAGCGGTACAGTATGCGGCCGCTCGGCCAGCCAGTTCGAGGCTTACACGGGCACCTGATGGTGCCAACAGGGTAGTACGCGAACAGTGTAAACCGCTGTTCGCGTGCCGCCCGATCTCAGTTCTCGCATAACCGCTGGGAACGGCGCACGGGGACGCCCAATTTCACTATCAAACGAGAGATCGCCTCCAACGTTCATCCTAGCCTGAAACCCTGCCCCCACAACCAGTTACGCGTTACAATTGATCCCTCTCGCGACCGTCGCGGAATTGGCAGACGCGCAGGATTTTGTAGCCGGTAAACAATACGAATGGCTACGGCACCAATGTCCGGCCTTTAAGAGGATAACTTGACATTGCCCTCCTTGCGAAAATTCATATCCAGCCATTGACACCTCCTTCGCACAATACTATCTATCTGATAGTAGTCTCACAATTATATCACTATCCAAGAGAGCGTGTTGTGCCTGCAGTAAAGCCGAATCAAGAACACCTGGGCGATCGCCTTCCGCTCCATCCCCTGGAGTTCCAGATCCTGCTGGTCCTTATGGATGGGGTGGCACATGCCTACCGCATCGTGCGCCAGGTCGAGAGCCGACAGCCCGCCTGGAACCGCATACTTCCCACCAACCTCTATCGCCGTATATGGAGGCTTGCCGATCTCTCCCTGATTGAGGAGGTACCGGGAGAGGCCGAAACGGAGCGTCCTCGGAAGCACTTCGTTATCACCGCGCTGGGGCGGCGGGTGGTGGCTGCGGAAGCGGCCCGTCTTCGCCGGTTGCTCACGGAGGCCGAAGCGGCGGGTGTGAATCCGGGAGGCGAGGGATGACGCGGTCGGGCAGTGGAAGCTGGGAGGTAAGGGTTTACCGACTATTCCTGAGGCTCCTGCCACGCCGCATGTCGCAGATGTATGAAGCCGACATGGTCGGGCTCTTCGAGGATCGTATGAACGAGATCGGGCCGGCGCGGTGGAGGCGGCTGGCGTTTGTGCTTCGGACGCTGTTGGACGGCATCCGACACGGTTCGGCCATCTGGCTGGATTCCGACCGGCGACCGGTCAGGAGCACGAGGCGAATTCCCGGAGGAGGCGCGGGGGTCCTCGAATCCGTGATTCAGGATCTCCGGTTCGCGCTGCGCACGCTCAGAAGGCGTTCGCTCTTCGCCACGGTCGCCGTGCTGACGCTCGGGCTGGGGATCGGAGGGACGACCGCGATCTTCAGCGTGGTGGACGGAGTGCTGATCCGGGATCTCCCGTACCGGAACCCTGAGCGACTGGTGAGCATCTGGAAGGCGTGGCCGGAATGGCAAGAAGTCGACGGATTGGAATACGTGTGGGATCACATCCATTTCCCGTGGATCGACTACATGAATGTGCGGGAGAACGCGACCACGCTGAGCGGAGTGGCGGCATTCTACAACGACGAGCGTGTGCTCGTTGGCGAAGGCCGACCCGAGAAGCTTTCTCTCGGAATGGCTAGCGCGAACCTCTTCCAGGTTCTGGGCGTGCAGCCGACCCTCGGCCGAACCTTCCTGGAGGAAGAGGTGCCGCCGGGTACGGCGGAGGGTGCTCCAGTGGCGGTATTGAGCTACGAGCTTTGGGTTCGACGGTTCGGCTCCGATCCCGACGTGCTCGGTCGCTCAATTCAGCTCGACGAAGCCCGGTACCAAGTGGTGGGGGTACTCCCGCCGGGCTTCCGTCTGGGCAGCGACCTGATCGCCACCCACGACAAGGGGGGCGGGGTCGACCCGGGCTTGCGGGACGTCTGGATCCCCCTCCCTCCGGTGGAGGCATCGATCGACTGCGGCAACTGCTTCGAGGTATTGGCGCGGCTGACGCCTGAAAGCACAATCGAACAGGTCAGAGGCGAGGTGCAAGCGCTCATGACGATGGGGCCGGAGAGTCAGCTGGCCCGGGTCGTGAGCCGGAAGGAAGTGGTTACCAGGGGATTCACCACTCCGCTTTTCGTTCTTCTCGGTGGGGCAGGATGCTTGCTACTGATCGCCTGTGTGAACGTGGCAGGGCTCTTGATTGGGGAAGCCGCAGGGCGTCAACACGAGGTGGCGGTTCGGTCCGCACTTGGCGCAGGGCGACGAAGAGTGGTCAGGCAGCTTCTCACGGAAAACGTTCTGCTGGGGCTCATGGGAAGTGCCGTCGGCATCCTGGTCGCCTGGCTGGGGACCGATGCACTCCTCGCCACGGCTCCGCCCATACCGCGCCTGGCGGAAGTGCGCCTGAGCGGGCGCGTTTTGGCCTTGGCGATGGTGGCGGGCGTGGGGACCGGCGTGCTCTTCGGGCTGGCGCCTTCCCTAACCCTGGCGGGTCGATCCCTGGGGCGTGGCCTCGGTGTGAGGGCACAGGCGTCGCACAAGGGAGGACCGACCCTTCAGCGCGCGGTGGTAACCATTCAAGTGGGTTTGACCGTCGTGCTTCTCGTGGCAGGGGGACTCTTCTGTCGGAGTTTCATGAGGCTCATGGATGTGGAGCCGGGCTTCGATCCGGAACGACTCGCGGTTGTGGAGATCAGCGTGCCCCCAGGGGCTCCCGACGAGCCTGACGAAACGGAGCGCTTCTTCCGGGAGATCGTGCGGGCCCTGGAGGCGGTCCCTGGGGTGTCCAGCGTGGGAGGGATCCAGGTGCTTCCGTTCCCCGGCGGATTGAACTCCCAAACCATCCAAATATCGAAGAACGGAGAGCACGCATGGGTGGCCGGCTGGGCCAGGTTCGTGCTTCCTTCGTATCACGAGACGATGGGGATTCCCCTCCTCGCCGGCCGCCTCCTCTCGCATGCCGACGCGGCCGACGCACCACGCGCCATGCTTGTCAGCGAATCTCTGGCAGAGCTTTACTGGCCCGGGGAGCCACCCGTGGGCGTGAGGGTCGGCTACAACGGTGAGACGTGGACCGTGGTCGGTGTGGTGGGTGACGTGTCGCAGAAGAGCCTCGCTGCCGGGGTGGAGGGGACGTTCTACGTGTCCACGGCCCAGTACCCACGTAGGAGCCTCACACTGGTGGCGCGCACTTCTGACAATCCAGCGAGGTACCTCCCGGTCCTTCGTGAGGCCGTCTGGTCGGAGGATCCCGACATCCCCATCAGTGCTTCCACGCCGGTGGAGGAACTCGTGCACGCGGCCGAGTCCGACGATCGGTTCCGGGCCGTACTGACGTCTGTGTTTGCGGCGCTGGCCATGCTCCTGGCGGCGGTTGGCGTCTTCGGCGTGACCGCCCGAGGCGTGGCGCAGCGGACCCGGGAGATGGGAATCCGCACGGCTTTGGGCGCGCAAAGCTCTGAGCTTGTGGGCCTGGCTCTTCGGGGCACCATGGCCAGCGCGGCGCTCGGCACTGCCCTGGGGCTCCTCGCGGCAGCCTGGACGTCCAACCTTATCACCCATTTGCTCTTCGGCGTCGAAGGACGCGATCCCATAACCTTCGCGGGAGTTGGATCGCTACTCCTCGCAGTATGCCTGATCGCCTCCTTCTTGCCCGCGCATCGGGTCACGAAAATCCAGCCGATGGAGGTGATCTCGGAGGAGTAGGCGCGGTATGTCAGCGGGTATTTTCAAGTTGAGATCAGCGCGTCTGCCCAGTGGTAGTCACCGTTCTCGGGTGTTCCGTTGACTCCGTCTCTGTTCTCGTCAAACGTGAAGGCGTGCAGTAATGCACGAGCACACTCAGATCTGACAGATACGCAGACGTCGGTGTCCAGTAATTACATGCCATAGAGACCGGTACCGAGATAGTTCAATAGGTCCATCGGCCCCGTCCGTACGCGGCCACACGATATCAGCTGATATTCAGTGGGTGTCGATCAGGGTCTGAGTTTGGTTCGATCGAAGTACCATCAAACGACGGCCCTGTGTGGGGTCTTTGCGTGCTCACTGACCAGGTCCTTCGTTTAGCTGTTCCACATCACAATCTGGGTGGGTCTCACTCTGGGTCTGTCTTGATACTGGCAAATGCCGTCTCAAAGCCCATTTCGAATGTTGCGCCCGACACCGGCGCAGGAGTTTCTTCCGCCCTGAAACCCTGCCCCCACTACCAGTTAGACGTTATAATTGATCCCTCTCGCGACCGTGGCGGAATTGGCAGACGCGCAGGATTTAGGATCCTGTCCTTCGCGGGGTGAGGGTTCGAGTCCCTCCGGTCGCATACAGTGGGTGAATACCGTGAGGGTGGAGCTGCGTCCGCAAACGCGATTGCGTTTGCGGCCTCGCTCTGCTACGCATCGAGTCCTTCCGGTCGCATTGACGTCCGAAATGGGACGACAGCTGATTCTCCTTGTTGAACTCTCGATAGTGGCGGTTCCCGCGGTACGCCTCCAAGCCCGAGTTGTTCTTGGAGCTTTTGGATTCTTCGAGAATCAAGGTATCACGCATCATCACAGAAAGGTGATGGGGGATTGTACGAGCCCCGTAATTGCACACTACTCCCTACCCCGCTCCCAATCTGACCTTGGAAGGTTAGATTACGCGTTCCTTTAGAAACGGCGAACTACCAAATGAGTGCCACAGAAGCAAACGACATTGTCATAACACAGTTAGACGAGAAACCGGGAGAGAAGATCTTCAAGGTCGAAATTCCCGCTGAGCGCGCCAGTGCCGCAGAGAAGAAGGCCGCCGCGAAATATGCAAAGCAGGCAAAGCTCCCTGGTTTCCGCAAAGGAAAGACTCCAGCGGCCGTGATCAAGAAGAAGTTTGGCTCCGCTATCAAGGAAACCGTTGTCCATGAGCTGGTAGGCGACGGATGGAAGGCAGTGCTGGACCGAGAAGATCTGAAGCCCATCGCCGAGCCTCTGGTTCAGGACTTGAAATTCGAAGAAGGGGAGCCGCTCGTATTCGAGGTGTCCGTAGCAGTCAAGCCCGACCTCGACCTGCAACGTCTGGGAGGCTTCGACCTCGTTCGGAAAACCCTGGCCGTGACCGACGAAATGGCCGAAGCTCAGCTGGAGCAGGTCCGCCGCCAACACGCGCCATGGGTTCCCGTCGACAAGGCAAGCCCGCAGGATGGAGACCTCGCATCGATTGCCATCACACCGATAGAGGAAGAACACGCTTCGGAGGGAAGCCAATATCAGGTAGTTCTGGGGCAGGCACAGGCACTTCCCGACGTCGAGGAGCAGCTCAAGAATATGTTGCCTGGCGATACGGTGGAGACAAACGTCACCTTCCCGGAGGACTTCCATGAGGAATCCAAACGAGGACAGAGCAGCGCGGTGAAAATCGAGTTGCATGAGGTGAAACGCCAAGAATTGCCCGAGCTGAACGACGATTTTGCGCGAGAGGTTGGCGACTTCGACTCAACGGAAGCGCTCCGTACCGCACTCCGATCCGATATGGAATCCCAGATCAAGCATGAGGCAGACACCAAGCTTCGCCAGCAGCTGATCGATGAGATCGTCGGGGCGAACTCGGTGGAGGCACCGCGGCCGATGGTTCAGCGAATGCTGGCAGGCATCGCGCAGAACTACCAGGTGCCGGACGAACAGCTCGAAAAGTTCACGACGGAAATGACGCCTATGGCTGAGCAGCAGGTGAAGAGAAACCTGGTTATCGACCATGTCGCGGAGACTCAGGGTCTCACTGCTAGCGAGGAGGATCTCGACGAAAAGGTCGAACAGATCGCCAAGGCGCGCGACGTACCGCCTGGGCAAGTCTACGCCTCATTACAGAAAGCGAAGCAACTACCCGAAATGGAACGGGGTATAACGGAAGAGAAGGTATTCAACTTCCTGCTGGCACAATCAACAATCACTGACGAAAATGTCTGAGGGTCCAAAATGCCAACGGTCTTTCCCCCATACGTGATAGAGCGGTCAACTCGTGGAGAACGCAGCTACGACATCTACTCGCGGCTGCTCATGGACCGGATCATCTTTCTCGGAACGCCGATCGACGATGAGGTGTCCAACATCATCATCGCACAACTGCTGTTCCTCGAAGCCGACAACTCCGAGCGCGACATCTACCTGTACATAAACTCACCCGGCGGCGTAATCTCGAGTGCACTCGCGATCTACGACACCATGCAGCATATCCAGGCTCCAGTGAACACGATATGCATGGGAATGGCCGCATCGGCAGGTTCGTTCCTGCTCGCGGCCGGCGAGAAGGACAAACGATCGGCGCTTCCCAACGCGAGAATCATGATGCACCAGCCATCCGGGGGCGCTCAGGGCACTGCGGCCGACATCGAGATCATAGCAAAAGAGATCCTATACGCGCGGCACAAGCTGAACGAACTGTACGCGAAACACACAGGACAGTCTCTAGATATGATCGAACGAGACATGGATAGGGACACGTTCATGTCCGCAGAAGAGGCTAAGGAGTATGGGATTATCGATAAGGTAATTCAGCACCGATCCGAACTCGCAAAGACCGAATCTTCTTGACGACTTGACCCGCTAGTCACATACTATGCGAAATTAGCCCTAGGTCTCATGTCTCAAGACAAGCATTTACGCTGTTCGTTCTGCGGAAAGTCCAAGGATGCCGTTCGGAAGTTCATATCCGGACCTTCCGTGTATATCTGTAACGAGTGCATCGCGCTATGTAACGAAATCCTCGCTGAAGACGAGGAGCGTGAAGTCCAGGAGGCGATCACCCAAGTTCCGACTCCTTCTGAAATCAAGGAGGTTTTGGATCAATATGTTATCGGGCAGGAACGAGCCAAGAAAACCCTGTCCGTTGCGGTGTACTCCCACTACAAACGGATCAATTCCCTCACCATCCGAAACGATGAAGTCGAGTTGGAGAAGTCGAATATCTTGCTGCTCGGCACGACCGGAGTGGGGAAGACTCTCCTGGCGCAGACACTCGCGCGCATTCTGGACGTTCCGTTCACGATTGCAGACGCAACAACTCTCACGGAAGCCGGGTACGTAGGTGAAGACGTGGAGAACATCTTGGTGCGCCTGCTCCAAGCCGGTGATTTCAATGTGAGCGAGTGTGAGCACGGGATTGTCTACATCGACGAACTCGACAAAGTGGCTCGGAAGAGCGAGAACCCGAGCATAACCCGAGACGTCTCCGGGGAGGGAGTGCAACAAGCCCTGCTCAAAATTCTAGAGGGCACCGTTGCATCAGTGCCGCCGCAAGGCGGCCGCAAACATCCGCAGCAGGAATACATCCAGATCGACACCCGGAACATCCTCTTCATCTGTGGCGGCGCATTCGATGGTCTAGAACATATCATCGAATCGCGCACGGGCAGACGGCGCATCGGGTTCAGCAAGGAGGAGTTGGAACAGGGCAAGGCCGAAGAGCTGGAACGGAACCCGTACCACGATGTCGAACCGGACGATATGCTGCGATACGGGCTGATTCCTGAGCTTGTTGGTCGACTGCCGGTGGTCGTTGCGCTGGATACGCTCGACGAAGACGCTCTGATCAAGATCCTTCTGGAGCCGAGGAGTGCTCTCACCAAGCAATACAAGAAGCTATTCGAACTCGAAAATGTCGGTTTGACTTTCGATCCCGAAGCCCTGTCGGCGGTAGCGCAGCGGGCGATGAAGCGCGGCACTGGCGCACGTGGCTTGCGTGCAATTCTCGAAGAGGTCATGACCGACATTATGTTCGACCTGCCGAGCCGCGATGATGTGCGAGAGGTGGTGATTACCAAGGAATGCATCACAGACGGCCTACCACCACTCATGGTAACGGCGCGGGCACGGGAAAAGAAAGGCGCCTGAGCCCTGCTTCATTCATCGGCAGCTTTCCGGCTGCCGATTTTATTTCCCCTCTCGGCCTGCCCCAGGTGGCGATTGTGGGGCGATCGAACGTGGGCAAATCGTCCCTACTGAACAGGATGATTGGCCGCCGTTCTTTGGCGCACACGAGCAAGACACCTGGCAAGACACGCCTGTTGAATGTATACGAGATCCACGGCTCATTCTATCTGGTCGACTTGCCTGGCTACGGCTTTGCAAGAGTTTCCAAGGCACAGCGGGCAGGTTTCTCCAATCTGATCAACGCCTATCTTTCGAAACGGCAGGATTTGATAGGTGTAGTTTGGCTGCTTGACATAAGGCGCGATCCGTCACGCGAAGATTTGACGATAGGCGATGTCTTGGCGGGAAGCGGGACACCCGCTCTGGTTGCAATTACCAAGACAGACAAGGTGAGCCGCAACCATCGACAGCGACGCTGTGCCGCAATTGCGGAATCGATCGGTGTTCCCGAGTCGCAGTGTCTATTGACCAGTGCACGGAGCAATGAGGGCATCGACGACCTGGTTGAGTCGATAGAAGCGTTGGTGGGCGACCAGACGTAAAGGAACGGAAAGTGCAGGAGTGGAAGCAGATACGCGGAGATAACATGGTTGCAGCAGTCTCGGGGAATCACAAACTCGGTTACGCTGCCATAGTCGCGATAACGTTGGCGACGACTGCCGTATCAGCTCAAGGCCTGCCACAGGAGTCCCAGCAGGGTGAACTGCCACCGGCTGGTTTCGGCACTCTCGGTCAAGATGACATCGGTATCCGCCTCAGGACATCCGACTTCGTGGTAAGTTTCATTCCGCTCAGTGAAGGCGTCATCAGACTCTTAGCGCCCGACACCTACCGGTCCATGCACAGGTTGTTGGAGTCCAAAGCGAGCGAGATCGCGAATGCTGCCAGGCTGAACGGCATCTCCAACCCGACAGTCTGCCTCGTATCCTTCTTTGGAACCCAAACTCAAGCTCGTTTCGAAGCAGAGGCCCTGACAATCACCGGTCAAAGCCGCCTGTTCCGGCCACGCGCCTTCGTCCCACTGTCTCCGTCCTTCGGCGACCGGCAGGTGAGCTTGAGGGAGACAGCGACCGCGATATACATCTACGACGAAGGGCTAAGGCTGTCAGACCCGTTCACCCTCGGATACGACGGAGTTTCCACCAGCGAGTGGGAACGCATCCTCCGAGCGCTGGATCGCGAGCGAGCTGCAGTGGCAGCACGGGCTGCCGCGGCCACCCGCGACACGACAATTGTGAGATCGGCATTGAAGTCGTGACCATGTGGATTGTTGCAGCGTTAGCCGTGGTCCTCTCCGGCGGTGCAGGCTTCTTGTGGGCCAGAAACCGGTATCGGTCTCGGTGTTCGAGCGACCTCGAATCCGTCCGCAGTGAGCTTTCGGCCTTGCAGAATCTCACGTCGAGCCTATCTGAGACGCTGGTCTTGGATGATATCGTTGGCGCCATCGCCGAGTTCGCCCACGCCTCTGTGGAAGCCGACGGCGTGCTCGTTGCGCTCTCCACTGAGGAATCGGTGTCGATTCAAATCGCGGCGGCCGACGGTATGCTATCGACACTCGCCGGCTCTGAGATAGCCATCGAAGAGGCCGGACTGCTCAGGGATGCGTTGCAGGAGAATCGCGTAGCCGTAGCTCACGATGAGGCAAATCACCATCCCGTAATCGTACCGGGGTATGGGGTCAAGATAGCCGCTGCGGCTCCTCTCGAGACCCATGGTACGGTGCGCGGTGTATTGGCTGCTGTGCGAGATGGGCTGGAGCCATTCACTTCGGATGATATCCGGCAGTTGGTCACCGCGGCGACCCATACTTCCATGGCGCTTGCGCTCGCGAGTCTGGTCGAGATGATGAAGCGGGGGAAGGAACAGTGGGAGGCCACCTTTGACGCTCTTTCAACGGGCATCGCCGTAGTGGACGACAACTGCCGAATTAGGCGTGCCAACAAAGGTCTGGCGCGAATGCTCGATCTACCCGTAACCGCTGCAGTCGGTTTGAACCTTTCCGAAGCGCTCCCCGGAGAGTCGCGGCGCCTGGCCGAGTATTTCGAAGCAGTCATGAGTGGGAAAGAACCACAGCCGATCACACAACACTCAGTTGGAC
>Ga0180432_10003198_pt1 | contig 23723 bp, 23 predicted proteins | sample SS_ome_10_FD_132414 | JGI IMG/M metagenome (GOLD analysis project Ga0180432, IMG submission 132414) | Hypersaline lake sediment archaeal communities from the Salton Sea, California, USA - SS_1_MS_2 metaG | ecosystem: Environmental > Aquatic > Non-marine Saline and Alkaline > Hypersaline >... | reverse complement strand
GCGCAGGGCGGCCGGCAGGACGCCGCGCCAGCCGGGGCGCCTGGCGCGGGCCTCGCGGGCGGCGCGGCGCGTGCGGCTCACGAGCCGGGGCGGGGGCACAATCATGGAGACGCCCATGTGCGAGACCATGCGCTTGAGGGCGCGGGCCTCGCGCATCAGCTCGGGCCGCTCGGCGAGCATCAGCTCGACGCGGGCCGTGTCGTTGGGGTCGAGCTGGCCGAGGGCGTAGTCAATCAGCACGTCGTCTATGTCTTGGTCTTTCTTTTTCATGGCTTGTGCCTCCGGAGGGGGACGGCTTGCCGGGGCCGGGGCGGGCGACCTGGGGCTCCGCTGCAGAAGGAGGAGCGACTGTGCGGTTAGCCGCGCCCGGGCTCGGGCCCGTGCTCGAGCACGTCCCGGAATTTGGCTCGGAGCAGCTTGATCGCGTTGTGCAGCCGCGACTGCACGGTGCCGAGGGGGATGCCGAGGATCTCGGCCACCTCGCGGTACTTGAGCCCGTGCAGCGTCTGGAGCTCGAGCGTGACACGCAGCTCGTCGGGCAGCGCGTCAACCGCGCGCCAGAGCGCGGCGCGGTGCTCGGCCTCTTCGGCGGCGGCCCGGGGGCTGTGGCTCTCGTCGTCTGTGGCTTTGAGGGCGGCCCACGCGTGGCCGGGGTCGTGGCCGGGCAACGGCTCGTCGAGCGACACCGTGGGGCGGCGCTTGCGGCGTTTGAGTTCGTCGCGGCACAGGTTTGCGGCGATCGTATAGATCCAGGTGGACACCTTGGCGCGGCGCCGGAAGGAGCCGGCCCGGGTGAAGACGCGCACGAAGGTTTTTTGGAAGATGTCTTCGGCGGCCTGGTGGTCGCGCACGTAGCGCCGGATAAACGTGAACAGCCTGCTCCGGTACCTTTCAAAGAGCTGGTCGAAGCTCTCCTCGTCGCCGTGGCGGCAGCCGAGGATGAGCTCCTCATCCGATGGGTGCATCCGCTCGGAGTCTCCGCTGATGCCCCGATGAGTTGTACGACTCACGGGGCGGTTTGTTCACTGGGGCCTGGGCCCCTCACCGCAGAGACCGGGCCGGCGCCGTGACCTGCCACGGCGGCCGCGGCGCCGGCCTGCTGATTCCCTGCGGCCGATCAGGTCCCTTCTTTCTCGAAGACTGCTGTGACGCGCAGCGTCACTTCGTCGTTCCTGAACAGGATTTTCTCCTCGCCGTCAGTCAGGAGTGCACTGGCCTGGAAACTGAGATTCAGGCGGGAGCTCTTCATGTGGCCCTGGAGGACCGCCTGGTGGAGATCGAAGCGTATCAGGTCTGAGTCTGACATGATCTCCACTCCACAGTGCAAGCGCCACGAGAAGTCCGCACCGTTAGCCTTCTTGGTATCCCCGGATAGCTGGAGGCGGGGGCGAACGGAACGCACCTCCAGATCCAGGACCGTCTCGCCGGCATGGTCGGCGCGGACGTGCAGGACTACCGTACCGCCGGGGAGCGACGGGGGCTGGTGTCTTTCCGGCGTCGGGGGCATCTGCGATCCAGCCTGCCCAACGGCACCCACGGCGATCACGGCGAGAAAAGCCGCTGCCAGGATCCGCACGGTCGTGCTCAAGATTCGATGACTCATCGTGTTCTCTCCTGCCTCGTTCAACGTTTGGTTTTGGCTTGGGCATGCCCTCGCTACGTTGTACGAGTCATCGAACGCTTTGTTCGTTATGCGGTCGCACGCCGCGATAGATTGCAGCCATCTGCTCGAGGGTGCGAGCCAGCGAGAATGTCTCACGCACGCGCGCCAGGCCGCGCTGTGCGAGATCGCGCGCAAGCTCCGGCCGCTGCAAAACGCGCACGAGCGCGGCGACCAGCTCGCCGGCGTCGCCGGGGGGCACGAGGAGGCCGGAGACGCCGTCCTGGATGATCTCCATGATGCCGCCTGTGCCGGAGGCGACTGTGGGCAGCCCGGCGGCCATCGCCTCGGTGAGCGCGATGCCGAAGCCTTCCCAGAGCGAGGGGAAGGCGAAGGCGTCGAAGGCCTTGAGCAGGCGCGGCACATCGCCTACGAGCCCGGCAAAGGTCACTTTGCCGGCGACGCCGCACGCAACGGCGAGCGCTTCGAGCCGCTTGCGCAGGGGGCCGCGCCCGGCGATGAGGAGCCTCGCGGCCGGCTCGCGTTCGAGCACGCCGGCCATCGCCTCGATGAGCACCGCGTGCCCCTTCTGGCGGTTGAGGTGGCCGACGGTGCCGATGAGCTTGTCGCCGGGTCCGATGCCGAGGTCGGCGCGGGCGGCGGCGCGGGCGGGGTCGTCGGGCCCGGCGGGTGCGAACGCCGTGGTGTCCACGCCGTTATATACCAGGGCCACTTTGTCCGGGGGCAGGCCGACGCGGCGCACGAGGTGGTCGCGCACGTGTCCGGAGCAGGCGAGGACGCGCTCGGTGGCGCGGGTGAGCCGCTGCTCGATCCACCGGAACGGCGGGAGCACCTTGAAGCGGTAGGCGTTCTGCTCCGAGGAGAAAATGCGCTTGACGCCCGCGGCGATCGCGGCGCGGCGGCCCCAGTACTGCGAGAGCACGAGGTGGGTGTGCACGATGTCGCAGCCGCGCGCCGCCATGTGCTTGCGGAGCTCGCGGCCGATGCTCGGGTCGAGATTGTGGCGGGCGCTGATGACGTGGAGCGGCACGTCGAGCGATTGGCAGATCTGCTTGAGGTCGAAGGTGTAGTCGCGTCCGCGGTCGGGCACGCAGACCTCCTGGTGGAACTCGGTGCGGTCGAGGCCTCGGAGCAGCTCGACGAGGAAGCGCTCGTTGCCGCCGATGTCGAAACTGTTGATCACGTGCAGGATGCGGGGCACCGCCGGCCTCCCTGGGCCCGGTAAGCGGGTCTGACGTGTCCACGCGGCTTGTTTAGCACAGGGGGGCGGTCGAATCAACGTGCACGCCGGGTTGGGGGCGGGAGGGGCGGCGCTCGGTGGCCGAGCGGGGGTGCTCGGTGGCCGAGCGGGGGTGCTCGGTGGCCGAGCGGGGGGGCGCACAGAATCCTTGACGTGGGCCGTGGCCGTGGAGTAGGAATGATTGCCTCGGACGGGGCAGGCACGAGGTTGAGGTGCCCTGTTCGTGCTCACACGGTTGGGACGGACCTCGAAGCGATGCGGTTTTCCATAGCGCGGGAGGCAGTACCGATTGCCGTGCCGCTCGGTGTGGCGGCGGCGGCGTTGTGTGCGCTGGGTTTGCCGGTGCCCGGCGCGGTCTGCGCGTTGGCTGCGGGCGGCGTGCTGTTCTTTTTCCGCGACCCGAAGCGTACGGGCCCGGACGATGCCGCGCTCGTCGTGGCGCCGGCCGACGGCCTCGTGGTGTACGTGGGCGAGGCGGAGGAGCCCGACTACCTGGGCGAGCCGGTGGTGCGGGTGAGCATTTTCATGCGGCTGTGGGACGTGCACATGACGTATGCGCCCGTGAACGGCACGGTCGAGCACGTGGCGCACCGCCCGGGGCGTTTCGGCAACGCGGGTGTGGGGCGTGCGTCCGAGTGCAACGAGGCCAACAGCATCGGGGTGCACGGCCCCGGCGGGCGGCTGGTGTTCCGACAGATCGCCGGACTGCTCGCGCGGCGCATTGTGTGCCGTGTCGGGCCGGGCGACGAGGTGCGGCGTGGCGAGCGGGTCGGCCTGATCAAGTTCGGCTCGCGGGTGGACGTGTTCCTGCCGCGGGGCTACGAGGTGCTCGTGCGCAAGGGGCAGCTCGTGCGGGGTGTCCGGAGCCCGATTGCGAGGGTGCAATAGGACCCGCGGATTCATGAAGAGAGTCTACATTCTTCCCAACCTCTGCACGGCGCTCAACGTGTTCGCGGGCACTTTTGCGATCATCTTTGCCATTGACGGCCTGTACCTGCACGCGGCGATTGCGATTCTTGCGGCGTGCTTCTTCGATTTTTTCGACGGGGTGCTTGCGAGGCTTCAGCGCGCGGGCACGCTGTTCGGCAAGGAGTTCGACTCGCTCGCCGACGTGGTGAGCTTCGGGGTGGCGCCGGCGGTGTTGATGTATCAGTTCCAGCTCGCGGCGGTCGGGCCGCTCAAGCTCAAGCTGGGGCTCGGGGTGGTGTTTCTGTACGTGGTGACGTGTGCGCTGCGGCTGGCGCGCTACAACGTGCAGGCCTCGAGCGAGGAGCGGCGCTCGTTCTCGGGTTTGCCGAGTCCCGGCGCGGGCGGGGCGGTGGCTTCGTACGTGCTGGTGGCGCAGGTGCACGGGTGGGCGCTGCCGCTGTGGGCGGCGACGGGGGCGATGCTGGGGGTGTCGATTTTGATGGTGAGCCGGATCCCGTATCCGTCCACGGTCGAGCTGCGGCTCTCGCGCAAGAAGCCGTTCGTCGTGCTGGTGGGCTTTGCGGTGCTGATCGTGGGGCTGGCGGCGTTCGTCGAGGTGGCGTTCTGCGCGCTGTTCGTCTGCTACGCGCTGTTGGGCCCGGTGCGGCATCTTTACTACCGCGTGGTGAAGCGCGTTGCGGTTGAGCCGCCCTTCGGGGTGCCCGAGGAGCCCAGGGCGGGGCGTCGCGGCGGCGGGAAGCGGCGCGCGCGGCGGCTGGCGCGCTTGAAGCGTCGCAAGGCGCGGCGGCAGGACCGCGCCGGCGACGTCGGCACGGCGTAACGTGTCAGGGGAGGATTCGAGCCGGGTTCCATGTTCGGAACGACGCTGAGCGGCTATGAAATCGTCGAGCGGATCAACCGGGGGAGCCTCTCGGAGGTGTATCTGGCGCGCTCGTCGCTGACGGGCAAGTTGGTGGCGGTGCGCATCCTGGCTCCGGAGCTGCGCGGCGACGCGCGGGCGGCGCGCCAGTTCCTGCGGGGCGCGCGGCTCGAGGTGCGCTGCAATCATCCGAACATCCTCAAGGTGTTCGATATCGGCACGAGCCGCACGATGCCGTTCGTGGTGACCGAGCTCATTCGGGGCGACAACCTCAAGCGCTTCATCCTCGAGAAGCGCGAGGTGCTGCGGGCGAGGCCGATCATGATCCTGCGCGCCGTGGCCGAGGCGCTGGCCTACCTGCACCACACGCGGCGCATCGTCCACCGCGACGTCAAGCCGGAGAACGTGCTGTTGAGCGACGACGGTTCGGAGGTGCGTCTGAGCGACTTCAGCCTGGCGGTGGAGAAGCGGCACGAGTTTCTCGCCTCGAAGCAGATCAGCGGCAGCCCGACGTACCTGGCGCCGGAGCGGCTGCTGCTGCAGCGCTACGACGAGCGGGTGGACATCTACTCGCTCGGCATCATGGCGTACGAGATGCTCACGCTGCGGCTGCCGTACACGGGCGAGACGGAGCAGGAGCTGATGCGCGCGCACACGAATTTGCGAATCAAGGCCGAGCCGGTGCGCCGCCACAACGCGAGCGTGAGCCGGGCGATCGAGCAGGCGGTCTCGCGCGCCCTTGAAAAGGACGTGGAGAAGCGCTACCCTGACGTGCGGTTGTTCATTCGCGACATCAAGCTTGGCGCCCGGGGCTAGGGAGTATGGGTATCCGATGAAACGGGACAACAAGCTGGCGGTGGTCGCCGTGCTGCTGACGGTGGTGGTGGTGGCCGTGGCTCTGTACACGGGCCACGGGCTGCTCTCGAGGAGCGGGCCGAAGAGGGGTGGGCCGAAGAGCGGCGGGAAGCCGGGTCGGGCCGACCCCGCGCTGAAGGAAGCGCTGGACGCGTACAAGGGGGGCCGCCTGAAGGGGGCGCTCGATGCCGCGCGGCGCGCGGCGCAGTCGGGGGATGCGGCGACGCAGCGCTCGGCCCGGCTGGTGGAGGCGCGGGCGCTGTCGGGCCTTGAGGATCCGAAGGCGGCGGGCGCGTGGTCGGCGATTCTGGATGACGCGGCTTTTTCGCCGAACCAGCGCGCGGAGGCCGCGGTGTGGATGGGCCGGTCGTGCCTGGCGTCCGAGCCGCCGGACGTGGCCGGGGCGATTGCGGCGTGCCGGCAGGCGGTCGAGCGGTTCGCGGGCACGACGTGGGCTGACCAGGCGGCGATCACGCTTGCGGACGCCTATATTAAGGACAAGCATCCCGAGCGGGCGGAGGCGGCGCTGACGGCCTACGTGCTGGGGGCGAAGGACCCCGAGGTGATCCAGGCCAAGCTCTGCGAGGTGAACATGGCGATCCTGTTCTCGCCGCTGGTCACGGAGGTGCCCAAGTGCATCAAGTACACGGTGAAGAGCGGGGACTCGCTGGCCAAGATCGCCCGGGAGTACAACACCTCGGTTGACTTGCTGGCTGAAAGCAATAGGATAGATGACCCGCAGCTCCTGCAGATCGGCGACCGGCTCAAGGTGGTGACGGACTCGTTCCGGATCGTCATTGACAAGTCGGACAACACGCTCAGCCTGTTCTGTCACGACACGCTGCTGACGAAGTACCGCGTCGGCACCGGCGAGTACGACAAGACGCCGGTGGGCGAGTTCGAGATCGTAAGCAAGAATATTGATCCGCCCTGGCGGGGCATCCCGTTCGGGGACCCGCGCAACGTGCTCGGGACCCGCTGGATGGGGATCAGTGATGAAGCGAAGACACTGAAGGGCTACGGGATTCACGGCACGTGGGAGCCGGAGACGATCGGCACCTACAAGAGCCAGGGGTGCATCCGGCTGCTCAACGAGGACGTCGAGCAGTTGTTCAAGATCGTGCCGATCGGCACGCCGGTGAGCATCGTCGAGTAGCCGTCTGAGCGGAGGGAGCGCCATGGCGAGCGCGAGGGACGTTGCGCCGCTCGAGTTCGAGCGGCCGCTGCGCGAGCTCGAGAAGAAGATCGAGGAGCTCAAGAGCTGGACGCAGGAGCAGAAGGTGGACCTGCGGGCGCAGATCGTCGAGCTCGAGAACAAGCTGGCCGACGAGAAGCAGCACGTGTACGGCAACCTGACGCCGTGGGAGCGGGTGCTGATTGCGCGCCATCCGGCGCGGCCGTATTTCCTCGATTTCGTCGAGCGGATCATGACGGACTGGATGGAGCTGCACGGCGACCGGCTGTTCGCCGACGACCATGCGCTGGTCGGGGGCATTGCGCGGCTCGAGCAGCACCGGCTGATGCTCGTGGCGCACCAGAAGGGCAAGGACACCAAGGAGCGCGGCTACCGCAACTTCGGGATGCCGCATCCGGAGGGTTTCCGCAAGGCGCTTCGCCTGATGCAGACGGCGGAGAAGTTCGGCCTGCCCGTCCTATGCTTCATTGACACGCCGGGGGCCTACCCGGGCATCGGCGCCGAGGAGCGCGGGCAGGCCCAGGCGATCGCGTTCAACCTGCGCGAGATGATGCGGCTCAAGACGCCGATGATCGTGGTGATCACGGGCGAGGGGTGCTCGGGCGGCGCGCTCGGCATCGGCGTCGGGGACGCGGTGTTGATCTTCCAGCATGCGTACTACTCGGTGATCTCGCCGGAGGGCTGCGCGGCGATCCTGTGGCGCGACGCGGGGCGGATGGCCGAGGCGGCTGCGGCGCTCAAGCTCACGAGCGAGGACCTGCTGGCGAACGGGATCGTGGACGAGGTGATTCCCGAGCCGCTCGGCGGCGGGCACTACGACCCGGACCGGATGGCGGCGACGCTCAAGGAGCGGCTACTGGTGCATCTGGACCGGCTTGCCCTGGTGCGGCCGCAGGACCTGCTCGAGCGCCGGTACCAGAAGTTCCGCGAGTTGGGCGTGTTCAGCGAGAAGGTCATCAAGCTCAAGCAGGATGAGAAACCGGCTGCGCCGGACGAGGTTGGTGAGGCTGACGAGGTTGACGAGGCCGCCCGGCAGAAGGCGGGCGACGAAGCGGCCGCCTCGTCGTCCGAGGCGTAGGGACGCGTGGGGACGCACGCGGCGGAGCGAGCCGTATGACCGAAACCTATCCGTATCGTGACCGCACAGGCCGGCGGCGGCGTGCCGGCGGCGGTCTCGGCGCGATCCCGATCGTTGTTGCGTGTGCCGTGGTCTGCGCCGGGTGCGGCACGCCGGCCGAGTCGCCGGAGGCCGTTCCCGGCAGGAATCCCGAGGAGCTGGCTGCGGCAAGCAGCGCGGCGGGCTACTACCAGCGGGGCATCGAGCTCTACGACGCGGGCCGGTACCGCAAGGCGATCCGTTCGTTCCGGGCGGCGGTGCGGGACAATGCCGAGGACCCCCGGCTGTACCTGGAGATCGGCGCGTGCTACAGCCGGCTGGGCAGCGCGGAGCGCGAGCTCGCGGCCTACGACGAGGCGCTGGCCGTCTCGCCGGAGTTCGTGCCGGCGCACAATAGCCGCGGGGTGGCCCTGCTGCGGCTCGGTCGGGTCGAGGACGCGGTCGCGGCGTTCGAGCGGGCGCTCAAGCTGGAGGTGAAATACGCGCCGGCGCACGTCAACATCGCCATCGCCTACGGCAAGCTCGGCAAGTACGAGCTGGCGCTGATGTCGCTCGTGAACGCCGAGCAGTTCGGGGCGCCGGTGTTTGACGTGGCGTCGAACAGGGGGCTGGTGCTGGTCGAGCTCGGGCGGTACGCGGAGGCGGCGGCGGCGTTCGAGCGGGCGCTGCAGGAACGGCCGACGTACGCGCCCGTGCGTTTCGAGCGGGCCCTGGCGCTGGCGAAGGACGACCGGCCCGAGGAGGCGATCCTCGAGCTCGAGCGGGTGACGACGCTGCAGCGGGCGTTCGCGCGGGCTTATCTCGAGAAGGCGCGGCTGCTGGCGCGGGTCGGGCAAGGCCGGTCTTCGATCGTCCAGTACGAGGAGTACCTTTCGCTCGCGCCGAAGGACGCGCAGGCGTGGAACGAGCTGGGCAACGTGCGCTTTGCCCGGGGCGAGTACGAGCTCGCCGAGGACTGTTTCCGGAAGGCGGTCAAGTACCGACGTGATTTCTATCAGGCCTACCTGAACCTGAGCGCTACGCTGGAACGGCTCGATCGTGGGCGGGAGGCGGCGCGCGTGCGCCGCAGGGCGGAGCGCTACACGCCCGAGGACGCGGCGCCGGAAGGCGAGCCGGATGCCGAGGAGGGGGCCGAGGAAGGGGCCACGGAATAGGCGCGCGCGGGGCGCTTGCCTAGCACGTAGTAATGAAACGGCCCTGCCGCTTGATGGGCGGCGGGGCCGAGGTGCGTTGGGGCTTTGCGGGCCGCTATTTCTTGACCGACTTGATGCGGCTGAACTGCAGGCGCGCCTTGTTGTGCGTGTTGGCGAAGGCGGTCAGCACGTTCGAGAGCGTCCGTTTGATCTTGAGGATGTTGTCCTGGGTGGCCTTGATCTGGAGGCGCACGCTCTGGATGGTGGCCTCGGCGCCGCGCTTCTGGTCTTCGAGGTCGCGCAGGTCGAAGTGGACGGTCTGGAGCTGGTTGTCGAGCTCGGCCTTCTCGGCGCGCACGCCGTCGGTCTTGTTTTTGAGGACGCCGATCTCGTAGGTGAGCTCGTCGCGCGTCTGATTGAGCCGGTTGATCTTGTCGTCCTTCTTGCCGATGACGAGCTCCTGCCGCTCGACGTCTTGCCGGACGAGGTCGGTCTGTTCGAGGAAGGCTTCGTAGTCGGCGCGCGCCTTCGCGAGTTGCGCGTCGAGGTCCTTGCCGCGCCTGATCTCGGCGGTGGCCTGGCGCACGAGCTTGCCGAGCTGTGTGTTGCGGCGTGTGAGGCCGCGCAGCTCCTCGCGTGCCTGGCGCAGGTCGGTTTCGAGCGCCTTGTTGACGTCGAGGATGAGCTCGAACTGCGTGTCGAGCTCCTTGGCGAACTCGAGCGGCTCGAACTCGCCGGTCAGCAGCGAGTCCACGTCCACGGCCAGCTCGCGGTCGCGCATGGCGATTTGCGAGGCGGCGGGATCAATGTCGTGGAGGGCCGCGTCGTGGTTTTCGGCTTCCGGCGTCGTCGAGCCGGCACCTTCGGACTCAGCGCCCATCTACGTGTCTCCCGCTGTGCGTGGTTTGCCTCGGGCCGGACCCTCTTGTCCGGGACGATTATAGCCGGCTTGGCCCGGGGCGCAAGGCCCATTTCCGCCGGGGCCTGCGCGGGCACGGCGCGGGCCGCGGGCCGGTGCGCTTAGCTCCGGATCATGGACGAGGCGTGCAGCGCGGCGTCCATGACGCGGCGCGAGGGGTCGCGCACGAGCTCTTCGAGGGCGGGCAGGGCGCGCTTGTCGCGGAGCCAGCCGAGGTAGGTGGCCGCCATGGCGCGCACGTCCTCGCTCGGGTCGCGCAGGGCCTTGAGCAGGTAGTCGGTGGCGCGTGCCCGGTCGCGTGCGAACAGGCCCCGGAGCGCGGCGGTCCGCACCGCGGGCGGCTCGTGCGTCTCGTCGAGCACGCGGCAGAGGAATGTCATGATGCCGGGCCCGGGATGGCTGACGAGCTGGTGCACGACGGGCGGGCGCCACCTCGGGGGCGCGATCCGGTACAGGTTCGTCAACGTGCGCACGGCCGCGTCGCTTTCGAGGCGTCCGAGGATCTCGATTCCCTCGCGCAGGCGGCTGGCGTCGCCCGCGCAGAGGCGCTTGACCGCCTGGTCGAAGAGGACGTGCTCGAAGGCGCTGGTGAACTCGGGCCGGGGCGGGAGGACGGCGCGCGGCTCGAGCGTGGCTTCGAACGGCACCTCCCCTTCGTCCTCCTCGGTCGGGGCCGCCTCGGGGGGCTCGGGTTCGGGGGCACGGGCCGGGGCCGGCCTGGGGGGCGGCGCGGGCTGCGCTCCCGGCATGGCGGTCTGGATTTCGGCCACGACTTCCGCGAGGCCGGTGGCCTCGTCGGGCGGCATCAGGTCGTCGTCGGGGATGTGTTCGTGTCGCGTCATCTCGGGTGCTTCCTCCTGGGGGGCCGACTCGGGCGGCGCCTCCCCGGCGTGGGCCTGCGCCGGTTGCGCCCGGGTACGGGCGGGGCGGACGATCCCGGCGGCACGTCGGAGCTCGTCGGCGCCGAGGACGCCCACGAGGCCCTTGCCCGGGCCGCGGCGTTCGAGGATGCGGCTGATCCGGGCCGCCAGGTGCCGGGTCTCGGCGGTCTCGCGTTGCTTGCGGCGCATGAGCCATGAGACGTGATCGGCGACGTGCCGAAGGTATTCAGGCATGGCCCCCCTCGCGGTTCTCGCTGTCGCGGGCCCGGGCCCGGCGCCTGCCCGGGGGTCACTTTTTCAGGATGCGCTCGGCCTTGCGCTTGGACACCTCGAAGGAGCCGTGGAGCTTCGAGAGGGCCATGCGCGCCTGTTCGAGCTCGGCCTCCGCGGCCTGGGCGCGTTCCTCGTCCTTGGCGAGGATTTCGCGGAGCTTGCGGATTTCGAGCATCATCTCGCTGCGTTCGAGCTTGGCGACCTGCAGGTGGCTGTCGGCCTCGGTGCGTTCGTTGCGCACGTGCGACTGCTGCTCCTTGAGCGCGGTGAGCTCGGCGCGCATCTCTTCCTCTTCGGCCTGGAGCGTTTCGACCCGCTCGTCCTTGCTCGTGGCGGTGGTTTTCTTTTCCTCGAGGAGCTCGCGCAGCTCCTTGAGTTCGGCGCTTGCCTTGGCGATCTCGGTCTGGAGGAACTCGACCTCGCTGCGGACGCCGGCGCGGCGCTGGACTTCGGCCTCGAGCTGCTGGAGCTGCTGCACCATCTCCTCGTTGGTGCGGCGCTGCTGGGCGATGCGGTTGCGGGTGTCGGCGAGGTCGGTCTCGAGCGACTGCTTGACGTCGAGGAGCACGTCGAGCTGGCTATCGAACTCCTTGATGAACTGCAGGGGATCGAGCTCCTCGGGGACGAGGTCGGTTCCGGCGGGGGGCGCGGCGGATTCGGGCGCCGCGACGGGCTTTTTCGGGCGGCGTTGTGCGGCGCGCCTGGTCTTGGCCGGCGCGGCCGTGCGCCGCGCGGTTTTTCTCTTCGCGGCTTTCTTTGCCATGGTCCGCCTCCCGTGTCGGAGTCTCGGTCGCTTTCTGATGCGCGGCGGTACGCGGGACGACTGCCGGCGCGGCTCACAGGTCGGATGGCCCCGGCAGGGGCACGGGTCCCTTGGGCGCGACAGCAGTGCCGTTTACGCGGTAGGAGCTAGTAGCAGAGGTTCGGCGACGTGTCAAACGCTATTTTGCGTTCAGGCGGTGGTCCAGGCGTCGCTCTCTGCGGAAATCTGGCTGCGGGGCACGCCGAGGGCGTGGAGGGCGTCGGCGTCGGCGCTGCTCCTGACTTTGAAGGCGACGTTCACCTTGTGGGCGTCGGCCTGCTGGACGATGCCCTCGATCAGTACGATGCAGTCGGTGTTCTCGGGCGCGATCGCGCACAGGTCCACTTCCATCGTGGAGCGGTTGTTGCTGAACATCTCGTGCAGCTCGGTGCGGAGCCGTTGGTCGAAGGCATCACGGTCCGTCGCGGCGGCGGCGGGGCCGGCGGCGTTCACTGTGAGGACCAGCACGTCGTCGCGGTCGTAGAAGTAATACTTGTCGCGCTCGAGGAGGCGGTCGGCGGCGGAGTGCACGGCATCGCTGAGGGCGGGCCGGGCACCGCTGAGGGCGTGCAGGGCATCGCTGGGGGCGGGCAGTTCGATGGTGCCGTTGAGCAGTGCTTGAAACGCCTGGTCGGGTGTCTCGGCCTGGCCGCCGGGCACCAGCAGGGCGATCCGGGCCCCGTCGGTCTCCGGACTGCCTTTGATCTTGGCGACCACTTTGCGGCTGTCAATGACGGGGATGGTATGGCTGAGCAGCAGGAGGTCGGGTGGCTGTTTCATCGCCTGGTGCAGGCAGTCGGCCCCGTCTTCGGCCTCGACTACGTCGTAGTGCTCGCGCAGGGCTTCGACGGCGAGGCGGCGCACGGCGTCGTTCTCGCTTGCCACCAGCACGAGGGGGCGCTTCTTGCGGAGGCCGGGGGGCGCGGCCTGGGGCGGGTCGCGTCGTGCGCTCATTTCCTTGAGGAGCTTACTGACCTTGGTGCGGAGGCCGAGGGGGTCGAACGGTTTGACGATGTAGTCGCAGGCGCCGAGCTTGATGGCGGCGATGATGCGGTCTTTCTCGCTCAGCGAGGTGACCATCACCACGGGGATGTGGGAGATCTCGGTGTTCGTGGACCATTCGCTGAGGAACTCCATGCCGTCCATGACGGGCATCATCACGTCGCACAGGATAAGGTCCGGCCGGGCCTGGAAGCTCTGGCTGAGTCCTTCGGCGCCGTTGGTCGCCTCGATGACGTCGATGCCCGAGCTGCCGAGGATCTTCCTGATGAGCAGGTGAACGTTTGGATCGTCGTCAATGACGAGTACGCGCCACATGGGTCGGCCCGGGGGGCCCGCTCCTGTGCGTGTGCAGACTGTGGTGCCTGCCGTCGAGGCACTTATCACAGAAGGTATCGGCGCCGGCCGGGCGCGCCATTAGCCCGGATTTGTCACAGCAGGTCGGTGGCGCGGTCGTCGCGCACGGCATAATCCATTGCTGCACAGGGGCGTTCCGGAGCCCCGTCAGGGGCGTGTGGGAGTAGCCACGGGCGCAAGGGCCTGCTGAAAAACCTGTGCCCGCGACGCCCCGTAGGGGCACCACGTGCGTAGCCGTAGGCGTCAGCCTACGGACCGCGAGCGAGGCACGACCACCCTTTCTCGACGGGCGACCGGCCCGGACGGGGCCGGTCGCCCGTCGAGAAAGAGGACCTTTATCGGTCGCCTCCTGCCCGTAGGCTGACGCCTACGGCTACTCACGTTCGGCCCCTTCGGGGCATGGGACGACGTGCGTCGCGCCCTGGATGACGTGCTGGTGGCGGTTTCTTCAACAGGCCGGCAAGCCTGTGGTTGGCGTCACGCGCAAACAGTCAGAGCCCCGTCAGGGGCGATTGAACGTGATCGGCAAGGTCTCAAATCGCCCCTGATGGGGCTCTGTTCTCGTCGGGCGCCACCCCCACGGGCTGGCCCTGCTTCGCTGAAGCTTCGCAGGGCTGGCGCCCGTGGCTACTGCCAGTCACCGCAGGGCGGTTCATACCATGGCCAGGCGCCGGCGCCGGCGTGAGAAAGGCGGGTTGGGGGAAATGGCGCCCTCAAGGGGCGGGATGGGCGACGTTCAGCGGCAGCGCTCGCACAGGCCGTAGACCTCGACCTTGTGTGAGACCGGGTCGAAGTGGGCGGCGCGCGCCGTCTTGCGCAGCACGCGCTCGAGTTCCGAATCGTCAAACTCGATGGTGCGACCGCACTTGGTGCATACGAAGTGCTCGTGGTGCCGGCGGTTGTACATGATCTCGTAGTGCGTGTGGTGCTCGGTGAAGATCACTTCGCGCAGCAGGCCGCAGCGCACCAGGAGCGGCAGGGCGCGGTAGACCGTGGCGCGGGAGATGACGGGGCCGCGGCTCCGGGTGCCAAGACGCGTGACGAGCTGTTCGGCGCTGAAGTGCCCGCCTATGCGCACGATTTCCTCGAAGATTTCGCGTCGCTGCGGCGTGCACTTCAACCCCGTCGCGTGCAGCTTGCGGCGGACGATCTCGGCCGGCTTGAGTCGTGCGGGTTGTACCTTCACTGGCGCGTCTCCGCGGGGCCAGATGAGATTTCGTCTCTCTTATACACCGCCGTTTCCGTTGGGGCAAGGGGTGTGTTCAGCCGGAGGCGGGGCGGGCTCAGCAGATGCGGGGGAGCTGGTCGGTCACGAGCATGTCGACGAGGCGGAGCCCACCGACGCCGGTTTCGAGGCAGACCTTGCCGGGGTACTTGGAGGTGGCGGCGCCGATGACGGCGGCGCGGGCGCCGAGCGGGTGGGAACGCATCGCCTCGACGGCGTCGTCGGCCGCGGCCGCTTCGCACACGAGGAGCAGCTTGCCCTCGTTGGCGATGTAGAGGGGGTCGAGGCCGAGGAGCTCGCAGATCGCCGCGACGCCATCGCTCACGGGGACGTCGCGTTCGCGGAGTACGATGCCGGTGGCGGCGCCCTCGACGAACTCGTTGAGCGCGCTGGCGAGCCCGCCCCGGGTGGGGTCGCGCATGATGCGCACTTGCCCCAGGAGCGGCCGGAGGGTCTCGACCAGGCCGTGGAGGGCGGCGCAGTCGCTCGTGACGGGGGAGGTGATCTTGAGCCCTTCGCGGGCGACGAGCACGGCGGTGCCGTGGTCGCCGATCGTGCCGCTTACGATCACGGCGTCGCCGTCGCGGATCGGACCGCCGGGCCGGTTGGCGGGGTCCACCGAGCCGATGCCCGCGGTGGTAACGAACAGGCCGTCGCAGCTCGCGCGCTCGACGACCTTGGTGTCGCCGGTGACGATGGGCACGCCGGCCTCGGCGGCGGCGCGCTGCATGGATTGGGCGACGCGCTCGACGAGCGAGAGCTCGACGCCCTCGCGGATGATCATGGCGCACGAGAGCGCGAGGGGCCGGGCGCCGACGACGGCGAGGTCGTTGATGGTGCCGCACACGGCGAGGGTGCCGATGTCGCCGCCGGGGAAGACGAGGGGCTTGACGACGTAGGCGTCGGTGGTGAACGCGATCTCGCCGCCGCGCGCGCCGATGAGGGCGGAGTCCGCGAGCGGGGCGAGGGCGGGATTGTCGAAGGTGGCGAGGAAGACGTCGCGGATGAGCTCGCGGGTGAGGACGCCGCCGCTGCCGTGGCCGAGCTGGATGGTCTTAGCGGGCGGCATGGCGGCGGTCTCCCTTGTACTTGTACCAGGCGGCGCAGGTGCCCTCGCTCGAGACCATGCACGCGCCGACGGGGTGGGCGGGGGTGCAGGTTGTGGCGAAGAGCGTGCAGTCGGGAGGCGTTTTCGCTCCCTTGAGGACCTCGCCGCAGAGGCAGGCGGGGTGCTCGCGGGAGGGCTCGACCTCGACGGGCAACCGCTTGAGGGCGTCGTGGCGGGCGAAGGTGTCGCGCAGCGCGAGGCCGCTGCGGGGGATGGGGCCGATGCCGCGCCACTCGCTGTCCACGGGCTCGAAGACTTCGGCGATGACCTGGCGGGCGATCGGGTTGCCGTCGGGCCGCACGGCGCGGCTGTATTCGTTCTCGACGCGCGCCTCGCCCGCGGCGGCCTGCTCGGCCAGCATCAGGATGGCGCGCAGGAGGTCCACGGGCTCGAAGCCGGCGATGACGCACGGGATCCGGTGTTTTTGGACGATGCGGCGGTAGATGTCGAGGCCCGTCACGACGCTGACGTGTCCGGGGCAGACGAAGCCGTCCACGCGGACCTCGCCGGTGGCGAGGGCCTCGAGGGCGGGTGGCAGCACCTTGCCGGCGGCGACGAGGGTGAAGTTGTCGAGCGCCGCGTGGGCCGCGTCGAGCACGGCGGCGGCGCACGTGGGGGTGGTCGTCTCGAAGCCGATGGCAAAGAACACGACGTTGCGGTCCGGGCGCTCGCGGGCGAACTCGACGGCGTCGGTGGGCGAATAGACGAGGCGGACGTCGGCGCCCCCGGCCTTCTCGGCGGCGAGGCTCGACGAGGAGCCGGGCACCTTGAGCATGTCGCCGAAGGTCATGAGCGTCACGTCGTTGCGGCGGGCGTAGGCGATGGCGGTGTCCACGAGCGCGTTGGGGGTGACGCACACGGGGCAGCCGGGCCCGCTGAGCAGGCGTACGCCGTCGGGCAGCATGGCGTGGAGGCCGAAGCGGTGCATGGCCATCGTGTGGGTGCCGCAAACCTCCATGAGGGTGAGGGTGTGCCCGGCGGCGACCTCGGCGATCCGGCGCGCGAGCGTCCGGGCGACTTCGCGGTCGCGGAAACCCTCAAGCGACTTCATATGTGCTCCCGTTCGTGTGCGGCGAGTATAGCACACCGTCAGAGGGTGCGGGCCGGCCGGGTGAGACAACTCTGCGTCAGTCGTCAGGGGCAGCCTGCTCCGAGTGCTCCCGGATGAAGCGCAGGAGCTCGCGCGTCGCGCGGTCGAAGCGGCTGCCGAGTCGCGTGATGATCGTGCCGTGGGTGCGGCGTGCGGCCTCGAGGAATTCGGGCTTGTGCCCGGCCTTGTCGAGGGTGTCGCGGAGCCCGGCGGCGTCGTCCCGGAGCCGCCTGGGGTCGTGCTGGGCGATGATGATAAGGAAGGGCGGCAGGCCGGCCTCGTCGCCGGGGGCGAGCTTTTTGGCGTACGTGATGGGCGAGGCGTCGCGGTGGGCGTCCGCGTCCTCGCCGAAGACGGAGCGGCGGATGGGGCCGAGGCCGTTGGGGATGTTGAAGACGCCGCTGATGGGGATGACGCCGGCGATGGCGCGGCGCGTCAGCTCGTGGGCCTCGAGGTATTGCTCGTCGAGGGCGAGGAGCGCGACGAGGTGGCCGCCGGCGGAGTGGCCGCAGAGGAAGATTTTTTTGGGGTCGCCGCCGTAGTCGGCGATGTGCTTGTGCGTCCAGGCGAAGGCGCGGGCCACGTCCTGGATGTGGGCCGGGTGCGTCACCTCGGGGGTGAGCCGGTAGTTGGTCGCGACGACGCCGATGCCCTGGCGCGCGAACGCGGTGCCGAGGCGGGTGAAGCGGCCCTTGTCGCCGCTGCTCCAGGCGCCGCCGTGCACGAAGAAGAGCACGGGGAAGTGTTCGGCGCCCCGGGGCAGGTAGAGGTCGAGCTTGTGCCTGGTGGCGTGCGCGTCCCGGCCGGTGTAGTAGTCGACGTCCTTGAAGCTTTTCACCTCGACTGGTGCGGAGCGGGACGCTATGGCGGCCGGGGCGCACGCGGCGCACATGACGGCCGGTGCGAGGATGGCGGCGACGATTGCGCGTCGGGGCACGGTGTGTGTCTCCTTGTGTCGGATCGAGGTGCTTGTCTTTGTACTGCAACGCGGGCGGCGGTGCAACGGATTGCCGGCGGTGCAACGGATTGGCGCCGGGCGCGGGGGGAAACTGCTTGCCAGCACGAGGTACCGCTCCTATGATGGGCGCCGTCCTGGCGCCCTGCGCCCGGCACGCCACGTGTTGCACGCGGAAGGAGCGTCCGCCGCGCCATGAAGGAAGTCGTTGACGCGATTCTGAGAGCCGAGCAAGAGGCCACGGCGCGCATCGAGCAGGCGCGTGAGCAGGCGAAGAAGCTCATCGCCGACGCGGACGTGGAGGCGCGGCGGGCGACCGAGTCCGAGCGCAACGGCGCGCACGAGCGTGCCAGGGAGATCGTCGAGCAGGCGATCGCCGAGGCCAAGGCGGCGCGGGCGGCGCAGCTCGAGGCGACGCTGGCGAAGGTGGGCGACCTCAAGGGCGCCAAGAGCGAGGCGATGCAGCGGGCCGTGGAGAAGGCCGCCGAGCTGATCGTGCGGGTGGAGCGGGAGGCCTGATGCGGGCGCTGGCGCGATACGCGTATATCAACGCGAAGCTGCGCGCGCGCCTGAGCCTGTTCCTGACCGACGAGCAGTACCGCCAGCTTGCCGCGGCCAAGGACCTCGAGGCGGTGTACAGCGTGCTGGGCCAGACGCGGTACGGGGCGCTGGCGCGCGATCTGAGCCACACCGAGGACATGATCAGCGTTGAGTTCCGCCTGCTCAGCGACGAGCTGGCGACGTACCAGTTGGTGCTCGAACACACGGGCGGGCCGCCTCGGCGCGTGGTGGAGACGCTGATGAGCCGCCACGAGGTCGAGAAGCTCAAGGTGCTCCTGCGGCTGTGGCACACGAAGGACCCCCGGGCCGAGCACCTGGCGTTCCCGGGGGTGATCTGCCGGCCGCTGCCGGCCGAGTCGATCCGGCACGCGCGCAGCCTCGACGAGCTGATCGGGCTGCTCGACGACACGCCGTACGGCCGGCCGCTCAAGGTGGCGGCGGCGGCGTATGCGGCCGAGGGCAACCTGTTCTATCTGGAGTCGGCGCTCGACGTGGACTACTACGACCGGCTCTGGACGGCGATCGGCACACTCGGCTTCGGCGATCGCGAGCGGGCGCGGTCGCTCGTGGGTCTGGAGATCGACATCGAGAACATCCGCTGGATGCTGCGGCTCCAGCACTACTACAAGATGCCGCTCGGGGAGATGCTCGCGCTGCTGATCCCGAACGGCGCGCGGGTGGACGAGCTGTTCGTGCGCCGCGCGGCGGGCGGGGCGGACTTCAAAAGCGTGATCGCGGCGGCCGTGGGCGGGCTTGTACGGGACTTTCCCGACGTGGTGCCGGTGGAGACGGAGTCGGCGGGCCTCGAGATGATGGAGGAGGTGCTCTGGCACTACTTCCTGAGCGAGATCCGGCGAGGCATGCACGGGTATCCGTTCACGATCACGACGGTGATGGGCTACCTGAAGCTGGCGGAGGTCGAACGGCGCAACCTGGCGTGCCTGCTCAACGGCAAGCGCTACCGGCTGGCGCCCGAGGAGATCGAGCGCAACCTGATCCTGGCGACGAAGACGTGATGAGGGACGGCTGCTGATGTTTCGGCCCGTGCCGATGAGCCAAATCAGCCTGATCGTGCTGCGGCGCGACCTCGACCGCGTCACGCTCGAGATGGTGCAGCTCGGCGCGGTGCACCTGCACCGGGTCGAGGAGATCGAGCCGTGGACGGCGACGCTCGACGAGATGCCGGTGGACGACCGGCTCGCGGTGATCGAGGAGCGGCTCACGGCGGTGGACACCTTGCTGGCGAAGCTCGGGCTGCGGCCCACGCTCGCGAGCCTGCCGACCGAGCCGCCGAAGACCGATCTCGACGAGCTTGGCCGGACGCTCGAGGTGATCGGGCGGCAGGTGGACGGGGCGCTGGCGAAGCGGCGCACGGCGGCCGACGAGATCCGGCGGATCGGGTTGGTGCTCGAGCAGCCGGTGGCCGAAGCGGTCGAGCCCGCGATTGATCCGGCCACGCGCTTCGCGTTCATGGAGACGTTCATGGGCATGATGAGCCGGGCGCACATCGAGGTGGTGCGCTCCGAGCTCGCGCAGGTGCCCAATATCATCATTCCGTTCAAGACGGCGGGCGGCGAGGCGGTGCTGGTCATGGTGCTCAAGAAGGACCGGGCACTGCTCGCCGGGGCGCTCTCGAAGGTGCGCGCGACGCCGTTGGAGAAGCCGGAAGGCACACCGCCCAGCGAGGAGATGCGCGTTCAATTCCTCCAGCGGGTAAACCAGCTCAAGCAAGCGGAGGCGGACGCGCGCGCCGAGCTCGATGGGCTCAAGGCTCGCTACGGCGAGACGCTGCGGCAGGCCCGGGGCGTGCTGGGAATCGAGCGCACGATTCTGGGCGCGCAGGGCAGCCTTCGCGGCACGGCACACACGGTGCTCATTTCCGCGTGGGTTTCGTCGCGTCAGGCGGAGCGGATCGCGGACCGGCTCAAGGCGATCGCCGGAGGGCGGTGCTACGTCGAGATCCGCACGCCGGACGAGATTGAGGGCGTGGCCGACGGAGCGGTGCAGGTGCCGGTGGAGCTGTCGAACCCGGGTTTTCTGAAGCCGTTCGAGATGCTGGTGAAGGGCTACGATACGCCGGCGTACGACGGGATTGACCCGACGCCGATTGTGGGGATCACGTTCCTGCTGATTTTCGGGTTGATGTTCGGCGACATCGGCCAGGGGCTCGTGCTGGCGCTCATCGGCTGGCTCATCGCGCGGCGGCCGGCGATGTCGTCGGGGATGAAGCGGGTCGGCTCGCTGATGATCTTCTGCGGGATCTCGGCCGTGGTCTTCGGGGTCATCTACGGCGAGTTCTTCGGCAAGGAGATCAACAAGATCTTTGGCGAGGGCACGTTCCCGTGGGCGTTCAGCCCCATGAAGAACACCAACCAGTTCCTTGAGATCACGGTGTATTTCGGCATCGGGATCCTGTCGCTGGGCATCCTGCTCAACATCTTTCTGCACCTGCGGAACCGGGACGTGTTTCATGCGATCTTCTCGCGTACGGGCCTGATCGGCGGCGTCGTGTACTGGGGTGTGGTGGCGATCGTGATCAAGGCGATGGTGTACGGTCATACCCTCGCGCAGTTGCAGTGGTGGATTCTCGGTTTCGTCATCGTGCCGTTGGCGGTGTTTGCCCTGCGTGGGCCGATCTGGAAGATGTTCGACCGCCGCGGGAAGGTCCTTCGCGAGGGCTGCGGGATGTACGTCATCGAGACGTTCATGGAGAGCTTCGAGATATTCACGGGGTTTTTGGCGAACACGGTATCGTTTGTCCGTATCGCGGCTTACGGGCTGAGCCACGCGGGAATACTGCTTGCGATCTTCATGATCAGTGACATGCTCGGGAAACTGCCCGGTGCCCTGGCGCCGGTATCTCAGGCGATTGTGATTATCATAGGCAACGCGATCGTGATCGCGCTGGAAGGGCTGGTGGCGGGGATCCAGGCGCTGCGTCTCGAATACTATGAGTTCTTCAGCAAGTTCTTCCGCGGCGGCGGCAAGGCGTTTACGCCGCTGGGGGCGTCGGGCGAGTCGGCGTCGCGAGCGGCGTTGAGTGAAAACAAGGTGCACCCTACACTGTGATGAGGAAGGACGAGGCAATGATGACTGGCACACAAGCAGCCCGGCGGCTGCGCACCTTCATCCAGGTGTCGCTGTTCGCGACGCTGGCGGTGGTGCTTTTCGGCGTGACGGCGGCGACGCTCTTCGCTGCACCGGGCACGGAGCAGACCGCCAGGGAGCCCCTGGCCAAGGAGGTCCACGAGGCGATCGTCAACAATGTCGGCAGCGGCTTGATCGCGGCGGGGATTGCCGCCGGCGTCAGCGCGATCGCCGCGGGCATCGCGGTCGCCTACGTGGGGGCGGCGGCGGTTGGCGCGGTCAGCGAGAAGCCGGAGGTCTTCGGCCGGACGATCATTTTCGTGGCGCTGGGTGAAGGCATCGCCGTGCTCGGGCTCGTGATCGCGATTATGATCCTGGGCACCGTCGACAAGATGTTGGCCTTGTAGGAGACGAGTGTGAGCATCCACGTGCTGGGCGACGAGGATACCGTGCTCGGCTTCCGGCTCGCGGGCATCCGCGGGACGGTGGCCGAGCGGGGCGAAGGCCTTGCGGAGCAGTTCCGCGCGCTCGTGGGCGAGGCGCAGGCGAAGATCGTGCTGATCACCGAGGACCTGGCGGCGGGGATCCGGCCGCTGGTGGACCGGTTCCGCATGCGGGGCACGTTTCCCATCGTGGTGGAGATCCCTGACGCGAGCGGCCCGATGCCGGGACGGCGCTCGATCGAGGAGCTGATTCGGCAAGCGATCGGATTCCAGGTGTAGGCGGACATGGCGAAGAGACGCAACAAGACCGACGAGGCGGCGACGGCGAACGAGGCGGCGCCGTTCATCGAGGAGATCGCCAGGGGCGCCGACGAGGAGGTCGAGCGGATCCTCTCACGTGCGCGCCGGACGGCGGAGACGCGCCTCGGGGCCGCGAGGGAGAAGGTGCGTGCCGAGGTCGAGGAGATCGTCGGCGCGGCCGAGGCGCAGGCCGCGGTGGAGCGTCGGCGGATCAGCAGTGATCTGAGTCTCGAGCGGAAGAAGATCGTGCTCAAGGCGCGGGGCGAGCTGGTGCAGGAGGTGCTGGCGCGCGTGCGCCGGCGCCTGGAGCAGAGCCGGGGCACGGCCGAGTACCGGGCGCTGCTCATGGGGCTCGTGATCGAGGGGACGCTTGCGCTCGACCGGCCGGAGGTGGCGGTGTCGGTGAGCGCCGCGGACGCCACGCTGGTGGACGCGGCCTTCCTCGGCGAGGCCGGTGAGGCGGTGGCCACAGCGTCCGGGCGGCCGGTGAAGGTCACGTGCGTGGCCGATCTCGGCGACGCGGAGATGGGCGCCATCGTGCGTGCGGCCGACGGCTCGGTGCTCTTCGATAACACGATCGGCGCACGAATGGAGCGGATGGCCGACGAGCTGCAGCTCGTGGTGTCGCACGAGGTGTTCGCCGACGAGCTCGGCTAGAGGGCCTGGCGCGCCGGCACAACGGAGGGAACGCGGCGCAGCCGCAGCAAGGCAGATCAGCAGTGGCAAAGAAGGTCATAGGCAGGGTCAAGCGGGTCGTGGGCCCGGTGGTGGAGATCGCCGGGGCGCGCGGGGCGCAGATGCTCGAGCTCGTCGAGGTGGGGGACCAGCACCTCGTGGGCGAGGTGGTGCGCGTCCGGGGCGAGGTCGCCACGGCCCAGGTGTACGAGGACACCACCGGGCTGACGCCGGGCGAGGAGGTGTACGGCACGGGGCTGCCGCTGAGCGTCGAGCTGGGCCCGGGCATCATGGGGAGCATCTTCGACGGGGTGCAGCGGCCGCTGACCGTGATCCGCGACACGAGCGACCAGTACATTCGCCGCGGCATCCAGGTGCCGGTGCTCGACCGGGCGAAGGAGTGGGTGTTCACGCCGACGGCGAAGGCGGGCGAGGCGGTGCGCGGCGGCATGGTGCTGGGCACGGTGCCCGAGACGGCGATGATCGAGCACAAGGTGCTCGTGCCGCCCGACGAGGCGGGCACGCTCGAGTGGATCGCGCCCGAGGGGCTGTACACCGTCGAGAAAACGATTGCCCGGATCACCAACGGGGCCGGGACGCGCGAGCTGAAGCTCTACCACCCCTGGCCGGTGCGGCGTTCGCGCCCGTACAAGGAGAAGGTGCCGCCCTCGATGCCGCTGGTGACCGGGCTGCGCGTGATTGACATGCTGTTCCCGATCGCCAAGGGCGGTTCGGTGGCGGTGCCGGGCGGCTTCGGCACGGGCAAGACGATGATCCAGCAGTCGCTGGCGAAGTGGTGCGACGCGGACATCATCATCTTCGTCGGGTGCGGCGAGCGGGGCAACGAGATCACGGACCTGCTCATCGAGTTCCCGAAGCTCATAGACCCGCGCAGCCAGAAGTCCATGATGGAGCGCTCGATCATCATTGCCAATACGTCGAACATGCCGGTGGCGGCGCGCGAGGCGTCGATCTACACGGGCATCACGCTCGGGGAGTACTACCGCGACATGGGCTACCACGTGGCGATCATGGCGGATTCGACGTCACGCTGGGCCGAGGCGCTGCGCGAGCTCTCGGGCCGGATGGAGGAGATGC
>Ga0180432_10003197_pt1 | contig 23724 bp, 16 predicted proteins | sample SS_ome_10_FD_132414 | JGI IMG/M metagenome (GOLD analysis project Ga0180432, IMG submission 132414) | Hypersaline lake sediment archaeal communities from the Salton Sea, California, USA - SS_1_MS_2 metaG | ecosystem: Environmental > Aquatic > Non-marine Saline and Alkaline > Hypersaline >... | reverse complement strand
GAGCGCCATCAGGCGCCGGCAGTTCGGACACTCGGGTCTCTGCGCATCAGCCATGTCGCGGCACAATACCCGAAGCCGCAGGGCAAAAGCACCGGACTCTCAGAAAACCCGTGAACGGTTACGGAAAAGCAAACCCGCAAGTACCGTGATCAAAGCCCACCAGGTGATTCTGAACCATGTAGGCAGTCTCATCACTCAGTTCCTGTCTCGCAGCCTGCTCTCACGTCGTTCCGGGGTAACGGCCGGCACAGTCCCCTCGCAGTTTGCCTGCGGCCGTCATGGCAGATCCCCGTGGACGCCTGTGTCAGATTACTTGTGCGTGCCTTGAATGTCGAACCGCCGCGTAGAGCAGGCGCTGCCCCAGGTCGATCACCGCCTTCCGAATGGCTCCGGCTCAGTCATTCTCCGTTTCGGTACGGGGACCAATTGACGCCCGGCTCAGCGCCAACGGAGATGCCCTGCCGGCGCAAGGGGCCGCGGGCAGCGGTGAGGCAGCGCATCAGCCCGGCAGGCGCGCGGGACGCCGCCGGCAGATCTACGATGAGGTGCGGTACTGCCGCGCGTTGAGGCCGTGCTTCTTGACCCGCAGGCCCATGACGCGCTCGGTCAGGCCGAGCTGCCGGGCGGCGGCGGCCATGTTGCCCCGGCAGGTTTCGAGCGCGTCCGTTATGGCCTTCCGCTCGACCTCGCCCAGCACCTCGGACAGCGTCATCGGGCCGCCGTCCCCGCCGGCCTCCTCGGCCTGCACGGTCGCCGGCAGGTGGTGCGGGCGAATCGTGTCATCACCGGTCATCAGGACGGCGCGCTCGATGCAGTTCTCCAGCTCCCGCACGTTGCCGGGCCAGTCGTGCCGCATCAACGCCTCCAGCGCCGACGCGGATATCCTTCGGACCGGCTTGTCGTTGGCCGCGCTGTATTTCTCGATGAAGTGGTCCGCCAGCAGCGGGATGTCGGTGCGCCGCTCCCGCAGCGGCGGCACGAGGATGGGGAAGACGTTCAGCCGGTAATACAGGTCCTCCCGGAACCGCCCCTCGCGGATCAGGTCCTCCAGGTCGCGGTTCGTCGCCGCGATGACGCGCACGTTCACGATGATCGTCACGCTCCCGCCGACCCGCTCGAACTCCCTCTCCTGGAGCACGCGGAGCAGCCTTATCTGCGTGGCGGCCGACAGGTCGCCCACCTCGTCCAGGAAGATCGTCCCCCCGTCGGCCAGCTCGAACCGGCCCTTGCGCCGGCTCACCGCGCCGGTGAACGCCCCCTTCTCGTGCCCGAACAGCTCGCTCTCGATGATGTTCTCCGGCAGCGCGGCGCAGTGCACCCGGATCAGCGGCTTCGACGCCCGGCGGCTGTTGTAGTGGATCGCCCGGGCCACCAGCTCCTTGCCCGTCCCGCTCTCCCCGCACACCAGCACCGTGCTGTCCGCCTCGGCCACGCGGGAGATCAGATCGTAAACCCCCTGCATGGCCCGAGATGCGCCGATGATGTTCGACGGCCGGAAGCGGTCCTTCAGTTCCTCCTGGAGGCGGATGTTCTCCGCGAGCAATTGCTGGCGCTCCTCCTCGGCCGCCTGGCGCAGCCGCACGGCCTGCGCGATCATCGAGGCGATGATGGACAGCAGCCGCACGTCCTCCTCGAACCCGACCCCTTCCGAGAAGAGCCGGTCCGCGCTGAGCGCCCCGATGACCTCGTTGCCGAGCTTGATCGGCACGCAGATGAACGAGATGTCCTCCTTGCGCAGCTCGGTGCGCGCGCCGGTGCGGTCCAGGAAGAGCGGCTCGTCGGAGATGCGCGGCACGACGGCGGGCTGGCCGGTCTGGACCACCTTGCCCGTCACGCCCTCCCCCAGGCGGTATCGGCCGCGCTCCCGCTGCTTCTCGGACAGGCCGTGGGCCTCCTCGATGTAAATCTCGCCGGTCTCGCGGTTTAGCAGGGTCAGCGTTGACCGCCTCATCCCCATGTGCTCGGCCAGCGTGTTCAGGAAGGGCCCGACCACCTGGCGCAGGTCCATGCTCAGGGCCAGCCGCTGGCTCAGCTCGAACAGGAGCGACAGCTCTTCGACCTGCCGCTTCACCTCTGGTTTGCCGCCTTGCGCGCGCATCGTTTCCCGCTCCCGAGGGCACCACACGAACGTAGCTTCGTTCCACGAATCCTACCGTACCGTAGGAATCCGCGCAACCGCCGCGTCGCCCCGCCGTACGGCGGGCAAGCTTCATACTTCCGGCGCGGAGCGACTGCGTCGCTCCGCGCCGGCCGTCACCCCCCCTGTCAGCCGGACGGCGCCGCCCTGACAACCGTCCCAGCGAAGCGGAAATCCGTCACCCCCAAACCGGACGCCTCCCCCGCCAACGGCAACGGCACATCGACACGGATGAACACGTGTAGTGAGTACAGCCATTATTGTTATCACTTGCAAGCCTTGCCGGCGCGCACCACTCCGTTCGGCCCTGCCCTCCAACGGCAAAGGCATTCGGACACGGATGGACAGAGGTGAAGGCCGATAAAGGACAGGGCAACGAGTACGCGGTTGTCGTTGTCGTCGTATCTGCGCGAATCTGTGTGAATCAGTGGCTCGTTGCCGTTCCCCAAACGACGACGGCCGCCACAGATTCACACTGATTACACAGATCAAGAACCCCGGTAACGGCATTCGGACACGGATGGACACGGATTCACACGGGTACGGCGGACGGCGTTCTGCCCACTTGCATTCTGTGAGCTTGAGCAATCTTCGGGACCATCCATGCGCGCTGCGGGGCAATCTTTGCGGCGCTGTGATGCTGAACTCTCCCCAGGCGCCCGCGGACGGCAACGGTAAGGTAGACATCGATTCACACGGATGAGAGTACGTTGTTCCACTACCTCAGGGCTTGCATTCCTTATCCGTGTTCATCCGTGTCTATCGCCTTTCGTTGGGCTGGCCGGTGAAGGAGCCGGTCCGGAGGAAGGCGTCGGCGCAGCGGACGACACTCCGCGCCAGCAGCATACTGGTGTGGGAGACCGGCAGGACAATCGTGTCGCGCATGTCGCGGTGATGGACCTCGTGGACGGAGACGACCGTATCGTTCGGCCGCGCCAGCCCGAGGAGCCAGCCGACCAGCACGTTGACCGTACCCGCCACGCCCCCCACGTCCCGCCCGGGCGGCAGCGTCGGCCCGCCCCAGAGGAAATGCCGGAAGGTCCTGGTGCGGTACCCGCGCCGGCGCAGGCGCCAGGCGAACAGTGCCATCTCGGTCCCGCTGAAGCCCAGCCCCGGAACCAGCACGACCGTTCCGGGGGTCTCGGGCAATCCCGCCGCATCCTCTGGTGGGGAGTCCGACATGCCGAGATTCTACCTCACGCGCGGCGGGGCTTCCACTCAGCGTTGCCCCCCGGCGAGACGCCGGGGGCTACCCATAGGGGATGGGGAAACACCGCGGCGGGCGCTTCAACCCGGCGGCGGCCGCGTTCTGGAGTGCGGTAGCTTGCGCGCCGTACGGCGGGAATCTGGGTCCGACGAAGAGGGCCTGCATGATAGAATGGAGATCCCTCGTTCGCCCTGCGGCGAACTCGGGATGACAATTCCCGGACGCTCGCACGCCTGGGCAGGCTTACGCCCGCGCGCTATTCCCGCAGGTCCAGGACCCCGAGCGCCTGGAGGACCTGCGCGGCGACGATGGCGTTGCCGACGGCGTTGTAGTGGCCGCCGTCGCTATAGACCGTGTGCAGCTCGTGCTGCTTGTAGAGCAGGCGCGCCTTTTTCTGGAGCGGGGTGCCGACGTCCACCCAGACGCCGCCGGCGGCCTCGACGACCTGCTTGACGGCCTTGAAGTAGCGCATCCGCCCGGCCTGCCGCGCGGCCTTCTGCTCCGGGCAGAGGGGGCAGGGCTTCCACCCGCTGACCGCCATGCAGCGCGCCCCGCTGTGCTCGGCCACGCGGCGGCAGTATTCGGCCAGCGTCGCCTTGAACTCCTTCATCGGCACGCCGCGCCGCTCGTCGTTGCCGCCCACGTTCAGCAGGACCCAGTCCGGCTTGAGCGGCAGCACGGCGGCCTCGATGCGGTCGAGCATGGCCCGGGCGGTCGAGCCGCCGATGCCGGCGTTGAAGAACTGGAGCCGCAGGTCCGGCCGGTTGCAGAACAGCCAGTTGGCGACGGGCTCGGCCCAGGTCTCGTGCCAGTTGCTCAGCCGCAGGAAGGGCCACGTGCCGCGCGAGCCCGGCCCGCGCCGCGATACGAGACTGTCGCCGTCGAACAGTATTCTCTGGCCGCGTTTGAGCGGGCATTCTGACATTTCACCACACTCCAACTAACGGAAAGGATTCAGCGCGGAGAGCGCAGAGAACGCGGAGAACGGCAGAAAGGGAGGTCAGAAACAGCAGTCTTCTCTGCGGTCTCTGCGCGCTCCGCGCTGAACTCTGTTTCGTTACGCCGCCTCCCACTTCAGGCGGCACATCTGAGTCCCCAACCGCGGGGCGTGGTTGCTGGAGACGTACTCGTTGCCGGAGCCGTCGGCGTAGATCTCCACCGCCGCCGCAGGGAAGACGCCGACGTACTTGTCGCCGGCGTCGCCGATCCCAAAGTCGTACGGGTCCTCGCTGCGGAACACGTGCGTCCGGGCGGCGTAGTAGTCCTGCGTGCGGAACATGTAGAAGTAGCCGTCCCGGAAGACGACGTGGGGGCACTCCGCCTCGCAGCGGCCCTTGCCGAAGCGCGCGTCCCGGTGCACCAGGCGCCAGTCGGACCAGTGGACCAGGTCGTCGGACGTGCGGACCACGAACCCCGCCCCCTCGTCCGGCGTGTCCGGGTCATAGTGGCCTGCATAATAGAGGTACCACGTGCCGTCAACCCTGATGACGCACGGGTCCCTGGTCTCGCCCGGGCCGCGGAAGAGCTGGCTCAGGCCGTCGGCGTCGCGGTGTCGAGTCCAGTTCCGACCGTCCGGCGAGGTCATAAGGCATATCTGGCAGGCCCTGGCGGCGTCGCCGACGGCGAGGTCGGTCGCGTCCCTCGGGAAGGCGCTCAGATGCCCGCCGTAGAACATGTGGTACGTGCCGTCATGGCGGACGAAGTACGGCGACTGGAGCCATTCCTGCCCGCCCCAGTCGTCAACGCACTCGCCCGCGTCGCGGTCGCGGCGGATGACCTCGCCCGTCGCGCGCCAGGGGCTGTCCGTGAGGGCGGCGGCCTCCCAGTGGTAGAAGACGCGGCCCACCGCGGTGGCGCGCACGCACCCCCACAGGTGCCACGCGCCGTCCGGTCCCTGGAAGGCGTGATGGTCAACCGGCGCGTTGTGCTCGCCCTTCTTCCCGTCGGCGGCCCAGGCGGCCCTGTGTTCGTCCGCGCCGGGCACGAGGCCGGACAGGTCAGGGCTCGGCCCGATCAGCCACCAATCGCCGTCGAGCACGGGGCGGAGCTTGCGTTTTGGCATGGGAGTGTGTCTGCCTTCTGTGGCAATTGTCCTCGCACCCTCCCCCGACCCCCTCCCAGAGGGAGGGGGAATCCCCTCTCCCGCCGGGAGAGGGTCAGGGTGAGGGTCTGGCGCTACTCCGGCGCGGGCTTGCGCTTGTGCGAGGCGAGCCAGGCCCAGAACTCCTCGGTGTGCTGGTGGCTCGCCTGGATGCCGTGGCCCAGGTCGGGGTGCCAGGTGTAGCGCACGTCTGCGCCGAGCCGCTCCAGCTCCGCCCCGGCCGCCCTGCCGCCCTCGACCGAAACGGCCTGGTCGCGTTCGCCGTGGCAGATCCAGATCGGGATGTGCGCGATGCGGGACAGGTCGTTGCCCCGCGCCGCCCCGGACAGCACGGCCAGTGCGGAGAAGCGCTCCGGCCGCCGCGTTGACCAGGTGTAAGTGGCGAACCCGCCCATGCTGAAGCCCGTGAGCGCGACGCGGTCCGGGTCGGCGTCGTAAACGTCGAGCACGTGGTCCAGCAGCAGGTCGAGGATTTCGGTGTCCCAGCGGGCGTTCGTGGCCGGCGTGATGCAGATGTACGGCATGGGCACGCCGAACTTGTAGTTCCAGAGGGCGCCCTCGTGCGGGTGCGCCGTCCCGGGCGTCCACGGGCGACGGCCGCCCGAGCCGTGCAGGTGGATAATGACCGGCCACGGGCCGCCGGAGCCGTAGTCCACCGGCAGGGAGACCCAGAACGTCATGCCCGGCATCGCCATGCCCTCCGGCAGGTCCATCAGGGCTGGCACGTTGCCGGGGTGGGCGAGCTGATAGTCCTCGCCGCGCGCGAGCGCCTCGATGGCGGGCCGCATCCTGGCGAACACCTCCATGTTCTTGCCGACGGGCGGCTCCGGGTCCCAGGCCAACCACTCCTCGCCGAGCCGGGCGACGGGGAGCTGCCGCCTGGCGCTGCGCTGCACCGCGGGATCGGGGTCGTCCAGCTCCTTGCGCAGCCGGGCGACGGCCGCGTGCGCCTTCTCCAGCAGGTCGGCCTTCGCAGCAGCGTAGTCGCCGACGTAGAACCGGGCGTCGCCGGTGAGAGGCTCGCGGCCCGGCAGGCGGACCCTGTAGCGCGCCTCGACGTAACCCTCGTAGTCGGCCGGCAGCTCCAGCGACAGCGGCGCCGACGTGCGCGCGTCGTGGCTGCTCAGCGTGCCATTGTCGGCGTCGTGAAGCGTTACGCTCGCCGGCAGCTCGACGGGCTCCCCGGCTGGCTGCGGTTGGAGGCTGCCCGACAGGGCCGTCGCGCCCGCGGGCAGCACGAGCGAAGGCGCCTCGAAGCTCACGCCGTCAATCCGCGACACGCGCGCCACAGCCATGTCCGCCTCCCGATAAAGCTCCAGGTAGAAACCCCAGCCCCCGACGCGCTGCTCGACCTTGACGAGCAGGTCGTTCATGCCCTCGCGCAGCTCGACCGGGAACGAATCCTCCCAGCGCACCGCCGCGCGCCCCTCCGTCCAGACCGAGTGGACGAGCGCCCCGTTGACGTAAACCCTCGCGCTGTCATCCGAGCCGAAGTAGGCCGTCACGCGCTCCGCGCGCTCGGACTCGACGCGGCAGTGGGCGTATGCCACCTGGTCCTCGGCGTCGGAGAACGCCTCCGCCAGGTCCAGCAGGCCATCGGACGCCGCGCTGAACGCGAACGGCCGGGCCTCCGCAGGGCCGCCCGGGCCCTCGAAGGGCACGGGTTTGTCCGCCGACAGCACGCCTGCGGACTCGCCGCCGACCGGCGCCAGGAAGTCCCGTTCATACCCGTCCCGGGACGCGCCGCCCTCGGCTTCGGGCTGGATCTGCCGGTTGGGGAACCCGCCGACCACCAGCCAGTCCTGGAAGAAACCGGACGCCGTGACCCGGTTGACGGGCGCGCCGGCCGGGCCGGCCTCCCCCGCCGTCGCAGCGCAGCCGAACGCCATCCCGCACAATGCCGCACACGCCAGCACGAACTCAACATTGCAACTCATCGCAAGAGCACTCTCTTGAGAGGATGGAGGTATCAACATCGGAAAGAGCCAATTATGCACAATCGCGAACCGCCCGCAAGCGGACGGGCGGGCGGGCCCGTGAGGTCCAAGCCGGAAACGCGCTTCTCGGCCCTACCCCTCCTGGAGCAACTCAACACCGCAGAGGACCGGAGGGCCCTGCGAGTCGGGCGCCTGCTTGAGTTCGATCAGCAGGGAATCGCCCACGGGCACGCCGGGGAACGTCCGGGTCACCGCCCGGTCCGGGCCGCCGGCCTCGCTAACCACGTCGAAACCGCTCGCCGCGAGGGCGCCCTGCAGATAGATGTCGAACACTCGCTCGCCCGGCAGCAGCCCGTCGGGCTCGGCGAAGTGCAGCGTGACGGTGTAGGGTCCGCCGTTGCCGTTGACGTCGGGCAGCTCGAGATACCGGAGGCCCATCACGCCCGAGGCGGCAACCCAGTTCAGTCCGTTCGCCCCGTCCACCTGTTGGGAATGCTTGCGGTAGCCGGCCGGCACGAAGTGGGCGTAGGCATCGGGGTAGGGCAGCCCGCCGATCCTCACCTCGGACACGGCGGCTGACAGGATCAACCGCCTCCCATCGCTCTCCTCGCGCGTGTCGCCGTGTTCACCGAAGGCCAGGCGCACCAGCCGCGCCCGCACGGGCTCGAATTCGTACGTGTCCCGCTCGCTTCCATGACCCTCGCCTTTCTGCTCGACGGCGGTGGTCCAGTCCTCCCCGTCCAGGCTCGTCTCGATCCGGAAGTGGGTCGCCTCCGGCCCGGTCCAGGCCGCCTCCAACCGGTCCATCGTCACGGGTGCGCTCAGTTCGTAGAGGATCCATTCATTGAAGTGTCCGTCCCGGTTGTCCACCATTTCCCATAGGGTGGAGGGGTCTCCGTCGATGGTCCTGGGCGGCAGGTCTCCGCAGGAGGCCGAGATGGCGACGACGCGCGCCGGGACGTCGGCGAAATGCACAGTGTTGGCCAGCACGTGCAGTTCCGGCGCGGGGGCGCCGGTGCGAGGATGCGGCACCCAGAGCGTTCCGTTCTCGGCGCGGCGGCTGCCCGGGGCGCCCAGGTTGATGCCGAGGCGGCGGATGGGGCCCTTGCCCCGGCCGACCGTGACGGCGGTCCACATATCCACCTCGGGCATGTGGATCAATCCCAGCGAGGTCTGGTTCTGGTAGGAGCAGCGGCAGGTCCGGGTATAGTCGGGCGCGCTCAGCACGCCATCGGCCGCGATCATGTTGGCGGTGCAGCCGCTCTTGAACCCGCCGAAATTGCCCGTGCCGCCGTCGTGGTCCACGTCAAAGAACCCGGCCGCGCCGGAACGGAACAGCAACATGTGCGTACTGCCGTTCGAGGCCCCGCAACCGTAGCTTCCCCAATAGTGCTGGTCGATTTCTTCCCCCGTAATCGGGTGGAGTTTCTTGACCGGTTCGCCGCTCAGAATGTTGAGAATATCGCCCTGCCGGGGGGGAATCAGCATGTCGCCTATGATGACCGCCGGGAACTGCATTGGAGCCGACCAGAGCACCTCGCCGCTGGAGCCGCGCCGGGCGATCGCAAGCGAGTATGGCTCGTCCGGCAAGCGGTAGCGGCCGTCCACGCTGCCGCCCTCCAGCAGTATGTCGTGCTCTTCGCTGTAAGCCAGGTAGGTCCCGGAAACATCGCTGTTGGCCTCCCAGAGCGTCCGCCCCTCGGCAGCATCCAGAGCGATGATCTTGGGGCTTTCCTCCGGCGTCTCGCCGCGCTGCTCCAGGAATCGCATGGGTTGTTCCGAAAGGCCGTCGATCACGGTAATCCGCCCGGCTGCCGCCACGATGGCGTTGTGCCGGAACCCAATTTCGGCGGTCCGAGTCCAGAGAGTTTCCCCGGTGAAGCGGTCCATGACCACCAGGTGGCGGCTGGATGTGGCATTCCAATTCTCCACCCAGCCAAGCTTGGTGTCGTCAAACTGGTGCGGGCCGATGGTGGAAATCAGCAGGTCTTCCCAGACGCTGATGTGCCCCCAGTCGTTCGGCTGGACCTGGGCCCCCTCCGGGTAGAGCGGGAACTCGGCCAGGGTCTCCCCGGTTTTGGGATTCAGGCGGAACACCCGTCCCTGGTAGCGCAGATAAATGCTGTCCGGCAACGTCACGCAGGGACTGCCGATGTAAGTGGCGCCGGGGATCCTGCTCATATAGACGCTGCCCCCCCTGAGCCACTGCCTCTCCAACTCGAGATTGGTACACGGGTGGCCGATTCCCGGGAACTCACGGACCCAGATCTCGCGGCCGGTATAGACGTCGCGGGCGCTTATGCACTCCACTCCCAGGATCACCAGGCGGCCGCCGGCCACCTGAGGGCGCGGTCCTGCGGCGTGCCGGGGCAGCACGTTGTTGTGACTGACGCTGCCGTACCATAGCACACCCAGCGGCAGGCGCACCCTGTCGTCGTGCGAGACCGTCGTCTGCGCCGCGTCGGCGTACTGATGGGTCCACTGCCCGACGTCGGGCAGCGGGCCCTCGCGGGAGAGAACGACGTCGGCTCCGACAAAGGCCGTGCCGCCGTAAGGCCGCAGCAACTCGTACACATCCTGTTGCCCCAGGCCGGTGGCGGCCAGGTCTTCAACCACTATCAGGGACGAAATGTAAGGCGGGTACTTCATGTCCGCCGCGCGGCCGGGGAGCAGGGCGATCCGGCTGCCGTAGAGGCCGGCGTCGTCGAAACGCCGCCTCAGCGCCCCGACCTTCGCTTCGTCCGGGTCAATGCCCACCAGATGAAGCTCGGTCCGCACAGCCATCTGCTCCATCAATTCGCCGTCGCCGACGCCCAGGAACAATGCATACCCGCTGCCGGAGGCTTCGGCCTGCCGGAGAATGGCTTCTTCCCGCGCGCCGGCGGGGGGGCGGGCGACGGGCCGCGCGTCCGCGCGGGCGGCGCGCTCGTCATGGACGCGCGGTTCGCCGCGGGCCTTGCGCCCGAAGCAGTACAGGGTCCCCTCGGTCGTGGTCAAAAAGACGCGCCCGCGCGCGGCCAGCGTGGTGAAAATGGGGCCGTCAACTTCGTCGGCGACGCCACGAGCCCGTTCCACAAGGGTCTCGTTGACCAGATTGCCCCTCCCCGTTCCGTGCCCGTCCTGCAGACTGTAGCGGAAGCCGTGATTGTAGAAATATTCGTCATCGGCCTCCACCCGGTAGCCGCCCGGCCCTTTCCTGGCCACGTCCAGGTGCAGCAATTCGCCTGTGTGGCGGTCGAGCAGGGCGGGGGTCGAACGGCCGCCGGAAACCACCAGCCGATCCTCCGTGGCAGCCAGGTAGCCCTGTGGCGAGATGCCGGCGAAGGCATACGCGCCGCCGTGCGGCTGAGGCTGCCAGTTGGTGGCCTCGCCCGTGTTCTGCCAGACGACGGCGCCGGTCTCCGCGTCGAGCGCGTAAACAAAGGTCCCCATGAAGGGCCAGACGCCGGCCGCGAAATAGACCGTTCCGCCCTTGACCACCGGCGCGCCGCGAGCCGCCCACATGCTGATGACGCGGTTGTTGCCCAACACCAGCCGGTCGGCTGGACCGGCCTTGAAGCGCCACAGTCGCTCGCCCGTCCGAGCGTCCACACAGTGCAGATGCCCGTCGTCGGAAACGAAGTAAACCCTGCCTTCCCACGCCGCCGGCGCGAGCCGCACGGGCCCGTCCACGTAGCAACGCCAGACCTCTGCGCCGTCTTCGACGCGATAGGCCGTCACGCGGTCGCTCGCCATCGAGGGCACGAAAACAAGGTCGCCCATGACGACGGGCTCGTAGGAGCGGTCGAAATCGAGCTTACCCAGGTCGTCCATCTGCCTGGGCCAGGCGGGGCGTGGCGCACCCAGGCGGCGCGCCCAGTTCAGGTGCAGCCTTTCCGGGATTTCCATCGGCGTTGCGCTGCTCCGCGCCGCGTCGTAGCCCCACATCGGCCAGTCCGCGGCCAGACCCGGTGCGCCGCCGCCCGCTCCCGGATGGGCGCAGAAGGTCATCAAGAAGATGGAGAGCCCCGACGCAACGGCCAAAAAGACAGTTCGGACAACCTTGCGATTCTGCATCGTCTCCCTCGAGATCACCCATTTGGCGCAGCAAAGTTCCGACTTCACTACATTGAGTAAAGGACAGGCGGCGCCACAGCCCCTGCGGGCGGCTCAGCCGCCGATGCTCTCGGCTCTCCTGGTCGCCCGCTCGCCGTCGCCGCGGGCGATGGCGCGGATAGTGCCGGCAAACTCCTCCGCCAGCCGGCCGTATTCGCGCCGGTTCGCCTCATCCACCTCCCGGCAGAGCCCGTCCGGCAGCCCGCTGCGGCCGAGCACGGCCCCCAGGAGCGCCGCCGCCATGCCGGCTATGGAATCCGCGTCGCGCCCGTAGCAGACCGAGCCCCGCAGGGTCTTCACGAAATCGCCGTCCCCCCAGCGCAGCGCGGCCAGGGCGGCGGGCAGCTCCTCGATGGAAGCCGTCCGGGAGGGCAGACCCACGTCGCTGACACCGCGCCCGGCGCCCTCCAGCCTGAGGCCCTCGGCCGGGTTGTACGGAGCGATCGCCCGGATGGTCTTGCGGACGAAGTCGGCCAGGTCATCCTCCGGGTCGGCCGCGTCGCAGGCGTCAACAATCGCCGCGTGGGTGCCGCCTCGCGAGAGGCGGGCCGCAACGTCCAGCACGGCCGGTATGTCGGCGCCAGGCGCCAGGGCCTCCGCCGCGCAGGCGGCCATCACCGCCCCGGCCTCCAGGGCGAACGACTCGTTGTGCGCGCTGCCGACGAGCACGGCCTCCTGGTATGCCGCCTCGGGGTCCCCCGCGTTGACGGCGCCGATGGGCATGGCCCACATGGCGAACCCGCAGTTGACCAGGTTCCCCATGCCCGCCGTCCGCGGCTCGGCGTTACAGGGGCCGAGGCGCATCAGCGGGTACTGCTCCGCCGGCGCGAGCCTGCTGGAGAGCGTCGCCTCGGCCTGCCGTTCGGATATCCAGACGGGGCGCCCGGTGATGACGGGCTTGAGTATCTCGGCGTAGCCGTAGGCGTCCAGGTGCCCGGCCGCGTCGCCGTAAGCCGCGATGGCCGCCTCCACCATCAGTGTATCGTCGGTTATGCGGCCGGACCCTTTGCCGTATCGCGGGTCGCCGCCGTGCTCGGGCGGGATAAACGTCGTGAAGTCGTGCGAGCCGAAGTCCGGCACGGACTTCTCGGACGCCCGGCCCTCCACGGGCGCGCCCATCGCGTCACCAATGGCGCCGCCGTAGAGGGCGCCTTTGAGCCTGTCCACGAATCCCATGTTACTCCTCCTGCCGGGGACGGCCGAGCTACGTTTCAGCGGGCTCACGGCTCGGAGTTGGCGCGGGCGAAGTCAATCAACTCGTCCGCCTGCGCGAAGGCGAGGCAGGTGACCGTGTCCGCGCCGCCGTAATAGACCGCCAGTCGCCCCGTCGGCGCGTCGCAGACGGCCGCGCACGGGAAGACGACGTTTGGCACGTCGCCGACGCACTCGTAGTCCCTCTGCGGCGAGAGCACGTACGGCGCGGCGCGGTAGATGACCTTCCACGGCTCGTCCAGGTCGAGCAGCGCAACGCCCGTGCTGTAAACGAATCCGTTGCACGAGGTGAGCACACCGTGGTAGAGGATCAGCCAGCCCTCGGCCGTCTCGATGGGCACCGGCCCGGTCCCGATTTTGGTGGACTCCCAGCCGCCGCGCGTGCCCATGACGAAGCGGTGCCGGCCCCAGTAGCACATGTCCGGGCTTTGGCTGAGGTAGATGTCCCCGAACGGCGTGTGGCCGCGGTCGCTGGGGCGGCTGAGCATCACGTAGTTGCCGCCGATCCGGCGCGGGAAGAGCACGCCGTCGCGGTTGTAGGGCAGGAAGGCGTTCTCGAGCTGGTGGTAGGTCTCGAAGTCCCGCGTCCAGGCCAGGCCGATGGTCGGCCCGTGGTACCAGTTGCACCACATCACGTAGTAGCGGTCCTCGATCCAGCAGACGCGCGGGTCGTAGCCGTAAACGAAGTCCTGCAACTCCGGTATGTCGCACTCGAACCGTATCGGGTCCGGCTCGATCTGCCAGGCGAGGCCGTCCGCGCTGCGCCCCGTGTGGAGCTGCATGTGGCGGCGCCTGTCGTCGCAGCGGAACACGCCGGCGAAGGCGCCCTCGTGCGGCACGACGGCGCTGTTGAAGATGCTGTTGGACGTCGGCGTCGCGTCTCGGGGGATGACGGGGTTCCCGCTGTAGCGCCAGACCACGTCGGAGCAGCCCTCGGGGCGCTCCTCCCAGGGGATGTTCGGGACGGCGTCGCCGACGACGGTCTGCTTCCCTGCACTCTCGCTCATACGTCACGCTCCTGTCGGCTGGGTCATCTTGCCCACGGCGGTCGCCGCCGAGCGTATCTTGCGGATCAGGGCGGTCACCTCGTCGCGCTTGCGGTCGGGGTGGTTCTGGACGAAGACGGTCCGGTTGAGCACGTCCAGCGACCGGGCGCACATGTCCCTGGTGTACTTCTTCCTGCACCGGCGGTTCTGGGGCAGCTCGAACGGGTTCAGGGCGGGGTGGTGCGCGCCGCGGTGCTCGAGGATAGCGTCCCACTCGGTATAGACGTGGCGGCCGGTCTTGCCGCAGACGGTGCCGCCGACGAGCCGGGCGAACCGGTCGGCCTGCGGCTCCGTGGGCAGCGCGTACATCACGTGCGAGCCGCACTCATGGTCGAGGCTGTTGCAGGGCGCGGCGACCAGGCCGGCGTCCGCCGTCTCGCGCAGGATGCGCACCTTCTGCCTGCGCATGGCGCGGATCATCGGCCCGATGCGGTCGAGCTGGACGTTCAGCATGGCGCCTTCGATCTCCGAGGCGCGCGCGCCGTTGTAAGTGAACGGCTGGACGTCCTCCTTGCGGCCGGTCCAGTAGAAGTTGCAGCAATCGATCATGCACTGGGCGCGCCGGGCGACCTGGTCGTCGTTTGTCACGACGGCGCCGCCCTCCCCCGCCGTCATGTTCTTGTAGTAGTTGAAGCTGAACGCGCCGGCGTGGCCGATGCTGCCGAGCATCCTGCCCTCGTAGGCGCCGCCGACCGCCTGGCAGGCGTCCTCGACCACCAGCAGCTTGCGCTTCCTGGCGATGCGCATGATGGCATCCATGTCGCAGGCCAGGCCCCACATGTCCACCGGTATCACGGCGCGGGTGCGCGGGCCGACGGCGTCGTCCACCGCCGCCGGGGCGATGGTCATGCTCTCGTCAACGTCCACGATGACGGGGATCGCGCCGGCGGCCAGGACGGAGACGGCGGTGGCCATGTAGGTGCAGGCCGGGACGATGACCTCGTCGCCCGGGCCGATGCCCAGGCCGCCGAGCGCGGCAGTGAGCGCCTGAGTGCCGCTGGCGGCCATGCAGACGTGCTCGACGCCGACGAACTTCGCGTAGCGCCGCTCGAAGCGCGCGCACTGGCTGCCGGCGAAGTAGCGGAAGGGCTTCCCGCCCAGCAGCACCCTGGCGACCGCGTCCACTTCCTTTTGTCCCACCCGGTACATTGCCTTCCCCCTGTGCGAGAAGTCCGGCCCGCCTCACCTGCCGTAGTGCTCGGCCGCCGTTATCAGACCGTGCCGCTTGTGGTAATCCCGGTGGAAGTCCCACGCCAACCGCTGGATGTAAGCTGCCTGCCCGTCGTCGAGCCCGAGTTCCTGCCCCGCCACGCAGGGATGCGGATGGCCGACAGGCGACTCGCCCGTCCATGCCATGTAGAACATGCACGCGGTCAGGTAGCCCAGGTGGAAGCCCACGTGGACGCCGTCCCCGCGCAGCGTCAACCCGACGGGCGCCTCCGTCTCCCGCGCCCTCAGTGCGCTCCACGCCTCGCCGACGGGGACGATCACGGCGTCATACTCGCGGGCGAACGCCATGAGCGCCGCGCGGCATTCCTCGCCGGCCGGCCCGTCGTCCGGGTCGCCGAGCAGGTAGACCATCATGCGCGCCCCGCTGGCGCGGATGACGTCCCCGATGGTGCGCATCCTCTCGATCTGCGTCAGCCAGGTCGGCGGCCGGTCCCCCTGCGCCGCTTCCGGCGCCGCGTAGCCGTGGATGGCGACCTGCACGACGACCCAGTCGTACCGGTCCTGCTCGATCATCTTCAGGCAGTTGGGCGTCCGGTTCGGGTCCTCGCCCAGGAAGTTCGACAGCCGCCAGCCGCCGTGCAGGTAGCGATGGCTCTCAAGCCACACGTCGTCCCGGACCGTGTTGACCATGGCGGCCACGGTCTCCGGGATGGCCCAGAAGAACGTGTGGCTGTTGCCCACGTAGAGCACGCGCTGCACCCGGGCGCCCTCGCCCGGCCCGGGCAGGGGCGTGCGCGGTTCCGGCTCCGTCAACTGCTCCGCTCGGAACGCGTCCTCCGGGTTCCCCTTGAAGACCTCGATGCCGCTGATGATCGGGTTCTGCACCCCGGCGGTGAAGCGGATCCTGAGGACCCCGCCCTCGACGCCGACGCCGCGCGCTTCCAGGATGGAGGCGCGCGCCAGCCCCCCGCCGGCCACGAACGGGTCGAAGCCCTCCGAGACGGGCCGGTCCTGCACGAGTACGTCGAAGACGCGCATGCCCGCCTGGTAGTGGCACTCGAAGCCGTCCGCGAAGTGCAGGCGCACCGTGTACGTGCCGTCCGGCACCCGGAAGTCGTAGCCGTCCGGCGCGTATCGCTCGCTGCGGTATACGCCGACGGCGGGCGCGCCGCGGAAGATGACCGGCTCGCTTCGGACCCCCGCGCCCCCCGCCAGCGCGCCGTAGCCCGCCCCGTCGGCCAGCATCCGGTCCGGCGTCCAGACCACGTCGCCGGCCCTGTAGCAATGGCCGTCCGGAAGCAGCACGCCGCAGACGATCCTGTAGACGGCCTCCCCCGGGTCGGGCAGGGGCTGCCCGTCGCCGCCCCCGTACGCCTGCCCCAGCTCGAAGTCGAAAGGCTGCGCCAGCCGCCCCTCGCCGACGATCTCGATCCCGTCTATGGTTGGCACGTTGACCTTCTTCACGAAGCCGATTTCGAGCAGGCCGTCCGACGGCCTGACGCCCCGGACCTCCTTCACGACGGGCCTGGCGAAGCCGCCGGACTCGGCCGCCGGGTCGAAGCCCGCCAGGACGACCTCCCCCTGCACGGTCACGTCGAAGACCCGGTGTCCCGCCCTCCCCTCGCTCGGCCCGTAGGTTTCCGCGAAGTGCAGGCGGAGCGTGTAGGCGCCCTCGGGCAGGCGGAAGCGGTATCCCTGGAGATCGTAGTGCTCGGAGCGATAGACCTCGGGGCACGGAACGTCGGCCGCCGGCACCTGAGCCGGGTCGCGGAAGCACGTCGCGCCGCCGACCGCGCCCCACTGCGCGCCCTCGCGCCAGAAGCGGTCGAAATGCCATGCGCGGCCCTCCCGGTCCACGTACTCCCAGCCCGGATCAACGAGATACGCGCCGCAATTGACGCGGATTGCCAGCGGCTCCCCGGCGGGGAACGTCACGGTCACCGGTTGGGGCCGCAGGGGTTCGCCGGCCGCCAGGATGCTGTATGGGTAGTCCGGTTCACGCGCCGCCGAATGACCGCTCATGCAGAACACCCCCAACAGCAGAAAGGCCGCCTCCATTCGCTTCAACATCGCTCTCCCCCCCCGGCCAGCGGGGGCATCGGGAAACAACGCGCAATCGCTCAGCCTATTCCTCACCCCGGTAGATGGGGCCCATGCGGGAGATCGCGTCCAGCAGGGCCCGCCGATTGCCCTTGCGCGTCGGGATCCACATGGTCATCAGCAGGCCCGTGCCGCCGGCCTTCAGGACGGCGTCGCGGAACCCGCGCATCTGCTCCGGGTCCGTGCGGCCCGGCGCGCCCCACAGCTCGAACCCCTGCCGCCCGAGCCGGCGCACCTCGGTCCGCGGAACGGCGCGGTAGTTCCAGAGCACCTGCACGACGTCGCGCGGGATCTTGCGAGCGGCCAGGAGCGACTTGTCACGGTGGATCCGCGCGGCGGGGTAGGCGCTCGCCGAGTCGTTCCAGATGATCGTCCGCAGGCCCCGCTCCTTCAGCCCGGCGTGCAGCGTACCGATTGCCTCGACGTACTGCGTGTACGAGCGGTCGTGGTCCTCGTCCATCCCGACGTGGAAGAAACGCTCCGGCCGGCACGCGGCGACGGCCTCGTCAATCAGCTCGAACGCCATGCGCCAGTAGGGCTCGTCGTCGAATCCCACGTCCCGCCCGGTCTCCGCCGAGCGCATCCAATGGTTGTGCGTGTGGATGGCACTGCGGGCGAAGTTCAGCTTGGGGACGACTTCGAGCCCGGCCTTCCGGGCCGCGCCCGCAAGCTCGACCAGCCGCTTCATCGGCACGGTGTAGCGCCGGCGCAGCTCCGGGTGCGAGCGGTAGTGGACGGCGTCGGCGATGTCGATCACCAGCAGGTTGAAGCCTTCGGCGGCGAGCCGCTCGACGACCTCCAGCGCCACGCCGGAGTCGAACGGCTTCTCCCTCCCCTTCCGCTTGTACCAGCGGGGGTCGTAGTGGGTGAGGTGGATCAGGAACCCTCTCACGCCGGGCGACGGGGCAACGTTCATGGGCGTCAGGCTCCCAGGCGGTTCTTGCACTCGTCCAGCATGGTCGCGGTGCGGCTGGCGCCGACGCGGGTGACACCGAGGGCGCGCACTTCGAGCAGGGCGTCCAGCGTGCGCACGCCGCCGGCCGCCTTGACCTGGACGTGCGCGGGCGAATGCTCGCGCATCAGCTTCAGGTCCGCGTGGGTCGCGCCGCCGCCGCCGTACCCGGTCGAGGTCTTGACGAAGTCCGCGCCCACCTCGCCGCAGATGCCGCAGAGGGCGATCTTGTGCTCGTCCTCCAGGTAGCAGTTCTCGAAGATGACTTTGACGATGGCGCCGCCCTCGTGCCCGGCGTCCACCACGGCGGCGACGTCGGCGCGCACGGTGTCCCAGTCGCCGCTGAGCACCTTGCCGATGTTGACGACCATGTCCAGCTCCTGCGCGCCGTCGGCGAGCGCCTGCTGCGCCTCGGCAACCTTTATCGCCGTGGCGTGGCCGCCGTGCGGGAACCCCACGGTGGTCGTGGGCTTCACCGTGCTGCCGGCCAGCAGCTCCGCGCAGCGCGCCAGGTAATACGGCTTGATGCAAACGGTCGCCACGTCGTAGTCGAGGGCGAGCCGGCACCCCTCCTCCAGGTCCGCGTCGGTCATGACGGGGTTCAGGAGCGAGTGGTCAATCATCTTCGCGATGTCCGAGTACGTGTAATCCATGATCTCCTCCTGCTAAGGGGCCTTCCACCGAACGCGGTGGCGTGTCAGGCGATGAACTGGCGCAGGTACGCCGCGCTCTGCCGGAGCGCCTCCTCGCGCTTTTTCTTCGGGCCCTCGTAGGCGCGGTCCTCGACCTCGATGCAGACCGGCCCGTCGTAGCCCACGTCAGTGAGCGTGGAGAAGAGCCGGCCCCAGTCCACGTCGCCCAGGCCGGGCAGCTTCGGCGTGTGATACTGCGGCGGCAGCGCCAGTATGCCCACGTCGTCGAGCCGGCCGCCGTCAACGCGCGCGTCCTTCGCGTGGACGTGGAAGATGCGGTCGGCGAACTCCTCGACCGGCCGAACGTAGTCAATCCCCTGCCAGACCAGGTGCGACGGGTCGTAGTTCAGCCCGAAGCTCTTGCTCGGGATCGCCTCGAACATGCGCCGCCAGACGGCCGGCGAGTGGGCCAGGTTCTTGCCGCCGGGCCACTCGTCGTCGGTGAACAGCATCGGGCAGTTCTCGATGCCGATGCGCACGCCGTGGTCCTCGGCGTACTTGACGATGGGCGGCCAGCGCTTCAGGAAGGCCGGCCAGTTCGCCTCGACCGACTTCGTCCAGTCCCGCCCGACGAAGGTGTTCACCACGCCGACGCCGAGCAGCTCCGCGGCGCGGATGACCTTCTTGATGTGGTTGATGTAAACCCTGGCCTCGCTGGCGGCGGGCGCGAGCGGGTTGGGGTAGTAGCCGAGCCCGCTTATCGCCACGCCGGCCGCGCCGAGAAGGTCGTTGATGCGCCTGGCGTCGGACTTCTTCAGCCCCGCAACGTCAACGTGCGTCACGCCGGCGTAGCGGCGCTCGGCCTTGCCCTTCGGCCAGCACATCAGCTCGACGCAGGCGAAGCCCTCCGTCGAGGCGAACCTGACCACCTGCTCCAGCGAGTAATCCGCCAATATCGCGCTACAGAATCCGAGCTTCACGGTTCACCTCCTCACAGTTCAACCCAGCGGCCTTCGCGATGGCTCTTCAGGACGGCCTCGCAGAGCACGATCTCCCGGTGGCCGTCCTCGAACGTCGGGAACGTCGGCGGCGCCGACATGTCGCCCGCCGCGATGTAGCTGTAGAACGCCCGATGGCACTGCTTGAACGAGTCCGGGAAACCCTCGTTGTGCTCGCCGGGGTAGTTCGTGAACGGCGCCACCTCCTCCGAGACGAGGGCCGGGTCGCGCACCAGCAGCTCGTTTGGGCGGTCCCGGCGGCCGATCCAGAGTTCGTTCGGCCTGGCGCTCTCCCAGGCCAGGGCGCACTTCGAGCCGGCGATCTCGTAGCGCAGGCAGTTCTTCCGCCCGGCCGTCACCTGCGAGCACCAGAGCACGCCCCGCCCGCCGCCCCGGTAGCGGAACATCACGCAGCCGTAGTCGTCCGTGGTGACGTCCACGGGCTCGGTCTCGATCGGCTTGTCCGTCTTGCCCTTGAACGTCTCGACCTCGCCCGTGGGGCGGTTGCGCACGGGGAAGACGGTCCGCAGGTCGGCGCAGAGGGCCTCGACTTCCAGGCCGGTGATGGCGTGCACCAGGTCCATCCAGTGCGTGCCGATGTCGGCGACGGCGCGCAGCTCCCCGCCCTCGTCGGCCAGGACACGCCAGTTGTAATCGGTGTCGTAGAACAGCCAGTCCTGCACGTAGCTGCCGCAGACTGAATAGACCTCGCCCACGTCGCCCCGGCGGACCATCGCCGCCGCCTCCAGGCAGAGGGGATAGTAGCGGATGTTGTAGTTGACGCCCGCCGCCACGCCGGCCTTCGCGGCGAGGGCGACGAGCTCGGCGGACTCCTCGGAGTTCATGGCCAGGGGCTTCTCGCACATGACGTGCTTGCCGGCGGCGAGGGCGTCGCGGGCCATCGCGAAGTGCAGTCGGTTCGGCACGGCCAGGTGGACGCAGCGGACCTCGTCGTCCGCCAGCAACTCCTCGAAGCTCCCGTACGCCTTCGGCAGTCCGAGCGTCGCCGCGACGCGCCGGGACTCCTCATCGTCCACGCCCAGCACGCCCGTGACCCGTACCCCCAGGCGCCTGAGCGCCTCCACGTGAACCGGCCCGATGAACCCCGCGCCGACCACCGCCGTCCCGCCGTCGTACATTGCTGTATCCTCCCGCAGGCATGACCGGCCCCGGCGGGCGCTCCCGCGTCCGCAGGGGAGAAATACACACAATACCCCCGCTCCGCGCGACGGTCAAGCGCCGCAGCCCGCGCCCCGCGCCGAAAAGGGCGCCGGCCCGTGCCGGCCGGGCCCGGCGGTGCTATAATGCGCGACGGCAGGCAACGCCAAAGCCAGCGATACGGAGACGGCCGACATGGACGCCGCAGCGCCCCCCACCCGCGCCGTGACGCGCGGGCCGAAGCACCACTTCTTCGGCTATTACGACAAGACGCCGTGGGACGCGACGGGGCGCTACGTGCTCGGCGTGGAGGCCGGCTTCATGGACCGCGCCCCGACGCCCGAGGACGAGGCCGTCGTCGGGCTGATAGACACGGCGCGCGGGGACGCCTGGGCGCCGCTGGCCGCGACGACGGCGTGGCACTGGCAGTTCGGCCCGATGCTCCAGTGGCTGCCGGCCGCGCCGGACAGGACGGTCGCGTTCAACGTCCGCCGGGAGGGCTCGTTCGGCGCCGCGCTGCTCGACGTTTTCACGCGCGAGGAGCGCGCACTGCCCCTGCCGATCGCCGCACTCAGCCCCGACAAGGGAACAGCCCTTTCGGTCAACTTCTCCCGCCTGGCGGACATGCGCCCGGGCTACGGCTACGGCGGCCTGCGCGACCCCGGGTACGACGGCCCGCACCCCGCCGACGACGGCGTCTTCCGCATGGACCTGGCCACCGGCGAGTCGGAACTCATCGTCTCGCTCGACCGCGCCGCCGCGCTGAATCGCCGCCCGGACATGGACGGCTGCAAGCACTGGTTCAACCACCTGGTGATCAACACGGACGGCTCGCGCTTCGCCTTCCTGCACCGCTGGCGCCCGCCCGACCGCGACGCCCGCAAGACGCGCCTGCTCACGGCCGGCCTCGACGGCTCCGACCTGCGCTGCATCGCCGACGACGACATGGTCTCGCACTACGACTGGCGCGACGCCGAGCGCATCCTCGCCTGGGCGCGCCAGCGCGACGCGGGCGACCGGTTCTTCCTGTTCAACGAGCGCACCGGCGGGCGCGAGGTCATCGGCGAAGGCGTCCTCACCGGCGACGGGCACTGCTCCTACTCGCCCGACCGGCGCTGGATCCTGCTGGACGCTTACCCCGACGAACGGCACGAGCGTGCGCTCATGCTCTTCGATCCCGCCGAGGGCCGCCGCGTGGACCTCGGCCGCTTCCACAGCCCGCCCGCGCTGGCCGGGCCGATCCGCTGCGACCTGCACCCGCGCTGGAGCCGGGACGGCCACCACGTCTGCATGGACTCCGTCCACGAGGGCACGCGCCAAATCTACGTCATCGACGTTTCCGCAATCGTCGAGCCCTGACACACCGAGGCAAGCCGATGGACAGGCCGAACATCCTCCTCCTGATGAGCGACGAGCACCCCGTCTTCATGGCCGGCTGCTACGGGGACCCGGTCGTCAAGACGCCGACCATGGACCGCCTGGCCGAGGAAGGCGCTCTCTTCGACGCCGCCTACTGCCCGAGCCCGATCTGCGCCCCGTCGCGCGCCGCGATGATGACCGGGCGGCACGTGCACGCCATCGAGGTCTGGGACAACGCCTCGCCGCTGCGCTGCGACTGGCCGACCTTCGCCCACAGCTTCCGCAACGCCGGATACCTGACCGTCCTCTGCGGCAAGATGCACTTCGTCGGTCCCGACCAGATGCACGGATTCGAGGAGCGCTGGACGCAGGACATCTACCCGGCGACGTTCGACTGGACCCGCCCCCACCGCGACCGCCCGCCCGTCAACCCCGGGCAGAACATCGACCGCGTCTTCGAGGCCGGCCCCGACTGGACGGCCGACATGGACTACGACGAGGAGGTCATCTTCCGGGCCGAGTACGGCCTGCGCCGCCTGGCCCGGCGGGCGGACCGCCGCCCGTTCCTGCTCTGCGCCTCCTTCACCGGCCCGCACTACCCCTACCGCGCGCCCGAGCGCTACTGGAACCTCTACCGCGACGACGAGATACGCCTGCCCGAGATCCCCGAGGACTACCTCGACAAGGAGCACGCTTACGTCAAGTGGCTCCGCCGGCACGGCAAGTTCGACCGCCTCGTGCCCGACCACGTCTGCCGCGCCGCGCGCCGCGCCATCCTGGGCCGCGTCACGATGGTGGACGAGTACCTTGGCCGCATCCTCGCCATGCTCGACGAGGCCGGCATGGCGGACGACACGCTCGTCGTTTACGCCAGCGACCACGGGGACATGATGGGCGAGCACGGGCTCTGGTTCAAGAACGCCGCCTACGAGTGGTCCAGCCGCGTGCCGCTCATCGTGCGGGGCGACGGAATCCCATCCCGCCGGATATCCGAAGCCGTCAGCCTGCTGGACCTGGGGCCGACACTCTGCGGCCTGGCCGGCGTCGAGCCGGTCTACGACGTCTCGGACGGGCGCGACCTGGCCGGCCTCGCGCGCGGCGAACGGGAGGAAGGCGCGGGGCTGGCCATCGTCGAGAACTACGGCGAGGGCGTCCGGCGCGGCGTCCGCACCGTCCGGCGAGGCCGCCACAAACTCAATTACGTCCACACCCATGAGCCCGAGCTTTTCGACCTCGAGGATGACCCGGGCGAATGGCGCGACCTGGCCGCAGAACCGGAACACCGCGCCGTCCGGGATGAACTGGAAGCGCTCGTGCTGGAGGACTGGGACCCCGAGGAGTGCGACGAAAGGCGCTGGCAGAGCGAGGAGCGGCGCGCGGCCGTCCTCCGGGCCTGCGCGGGCGGCCCCCCGCTCGGCTGGCAGAGGCCCTCCCCGCCCGTCCCCCACCCCCTCCGGCCGGACGGCGACGGCCCGATAGACAACGTCGCGCTTTAGTAGCCCGTTGAAGAAGGAGGATTCCCCGGAGAGTGCCTGCGCGAGGGGCCGTGTCGGTGTAGCACAGGCGCCCTCGCCTGTGGCGTTCTCAGCCGGGGGCGGCTGAGCTACATTTTTCAACGGG
>Ga0180432_10003196_pt1 | contig 23730 bp, 19 predicted proteins | sample SS_ome_10_FD_132414 | JGI IMG/M metagenome (GOLD analysis project Ga0180432, IMG submission 132414) | Hypersaline lake sediment archaeal communities from the Salton Sea, California, USA - SS_1_MS_2 metaG | ecosystem: Environmental > Aquatic > Non-marine Saline and Alkaline > Hypersaline >... | reverse complement strand
GTCATCGGTGAGGCACGCGCTCTGCGTTCCCGGACGAGGCGAGTACTTCGCGACAAAGATGGACCCAAACCGACAGCGCTCGACCAGATCCATCGACGCGGCGAAGTCCGCTTCGGTCTCGCCGGGAAAACCGACGATCAGATCGGTCGTCACGTTGATTCCGGGGACCGTGGCACGCGCCCGTTCGACGAGCGCGAGGAACGCGTTCCTCGTGTACCCGCGGTTCATCGCGCGAAGGATCCCGTCGCTTCCGGACTGGCACGCGACGTGGAGGTGTGGGCAAAGGTTCTCCGTCGACGCGATCGCTTCCAGAAGCTCGGCCGGAAGATCGCGAGGGTGGGAACTGGTGAATCGGACACGGTCCGGCTCGATTGCGGCGACTCGGCCCAGAAGGCTCACGAAGTCGCCGAACTCCGGCCGGTCTCGCCCGAAGGAGTTCACGTTCTGTCCCAGGAGCACGACCTCTCGGAAGCCGGCCGCGACGGCCTCTTCCACCTCCGCGAGAATCCGCTCGGGCGCGCGACTCCGCATCGGGCCGCGCGCGCGCGGGACGATGCAGTAGGCGCACGCGTTCGAGCAGCCTTCCGTGATCGTCACCATCGCCGTCACCGAACCCGAGCGAACGGACGGGACCTCGTCGATCCCCTCTCTCCTCCCAATCTCGACCGGCCGCTCCCGATCCGACCTCGCCCGCTCGATCAACTCGGGGAGGGCGTCGTGCCCGCCGACACCGAAGACGAAGTCAACCGCCGAGAACCGGTCGAGGAGCGAACCGCCTCGCACCTCGCCGATGCATCCGCCGACGCCCAGGAGGACGTTGCGTCGACGCTTCTCCTCGACGACTGCACCGATCCGCCCGTAGACCTTCTCCTCCGCCTTCTGACGGACCATGCACCCGTTGAAGATCACGACGTCGGCCTCGGCGAGCGCGTCGGTCAGCCGGTAGCCGGCACGGCAGAGGACACCGGCGACCCCCTCCGACTGATGCCGGTTCATCTGACAGCCCCAGGTCTCGACGTACAGGCGCTTTTCCATGATCGACGGAGAGACTATACTGAATCGCCAGAACCGCGTCAATTGCCCAAGGGAAGCCAAAAAGCGCCACTGGACAGTCGGGCTAGTCGTCCCTCCGACCCGTCCGGTACACTCGCCGAGCCATGCTTCGCCGCTGCGACCGGTACCTGCTCCGCGAGATGGTCGGCCCGTTCTTCCTCGCGCTTGCCGGCCTCGTTCTGTTCATTCTCCTCAACATCATCCTCTCCCTGTCCGACCTGATGGTCGATCGCGGGATTGGGATGCTCACTCTGCTCCGGCTCGTCGCCCTCAAGATGCCGAGCCTCCTCGTGATCGCCGTTCCGATGAGCGCTTTGTTCGCCACGTTCCTCGGGCTCGGCCGTCTCGTCCACGATCGGGAGATCGTCGCGCTCGAGTCGCTCGGGATCCCACTGCGGAGGATCCTCGTCCCGCTGATCGTCGCCGCGACCGCGGTCGGGATCGCCGACTTCGCCGTCTACAACTGGGGCGTTCCTGCATCCGAGTACGCGTACCAACAGGAGTTGCGAGGGGTCATCTTTCGGCAAGGGATCCCGAGGATCACGGCAAACGCCTTCTTCAAGGGGGCCGACAACCAGTTCTTCTACATCCGCCGGTACGACGAGGAGGCCGGGACCCTGCACGACATCCACATCTACGACACGACAGGACGCCTCTTCCCGCACGCGCAGTCGCGGGTCACGATGATCACCGCCGAGACGGGCCGCTGGACGGGGGCCGCCTGGCTCCTGGAGTCGGGCCACGTGTACGGGTTCGACGGCGACGGGATCCTCGCGTACTCGGGAAGCTTCGAGGAACTGACGATCCCTCTCGAGCAGAGCGTGGAAGAGATTCTGTCGCGTTCCCGTACGCCGTCCGAGATGGGAATCGCCGAACTCTCCCGCCGGATCGAGGTCGCGCGGAGAACCGGGCAACGCCCCGACGAGTTCCTCGTCGAGAAGCACCTCAAGTTCTCCCTCCCGCTGGCCACGATCGTCTTCGTCCTCGTCGGCGGGACGATGAGCCTGATGTTCAACCCCAGGAGTCGCGCCGTCGGGATCGTCGTCGGCCTTCTCCTCGTCGCCTTCTTCCAAGGGGTTCTCTGGTGGACCCAGACGCTCGGACGAAGGGGGGCGATGAACCCAGTCCTCTCGGCCTGGTTCCCCGACATCGTCTTCGGCCTGTTCGGCCTCGCCCTGTTCGTCTGGCTCGACCGACTGGCCTCACGCGAGATCTGGAATCGAATCCGGAGATACATTCCGTTCGCCGGGCTCGTCCTCCTCCTTGTCGCGATCCCTTGTTTCGGCGAGAACGTCCCGCTCGATTTGGAGAGCGACTGGCTCCAGATCAGCGAAGATCGGAAGGCCATCTTCGCCGAGGGGAACGTTCGAGTGACGATCGAGGAGATCCGTCTCGACGCGGACGCCCTCTCGCTCGTTCAGGACGACGCCGGCGCGTGGCAGCTGTCGGCGTCCGGCGGTGTGCGCCTCCGCTCGGGAGAGGACGCCGACCTCGCCGCCGACGCGATCAGCGCGGACACTGTCGTCGACGGCGGGATCCGATTGCGCCGGGTCGATGCCGAGGGGTTTTCCGGCGAGACGCACTTCGTGAACGAGCGGGAGGAAGAGCACACCGTCTACTTCCGCGCGAGGCGCGGGACCATCGATTTCGACGAGGCCGGAGAAGTTCGCCGGATCGAGGCCGAGGACGGCGCACTGACGACGTGCGACTGCTGTGACGTCGGCTTCGATAGACAGCCCTACGTCGTCGAGGCCGGGCGCATGATCTTCTACCCGGATCGTCTCATCGTCGCGTTCGACCTCATCGCGAAGACCGGCGGGCTCCGTGTGTTCTGGCTCCCGGTCTACGTCTGGCCGCTCGACGAGACGATGGACAGCCCACTCTTCCCCTCGGTGGGTCGAAGCGCCCTCCGCGGCTGGTTTCTGAAGTGGAACGTCCCCTTCTTCCTGAGCGAGACCCTCTACGGCGCCATCACCTTCGACTACTACAGCCGATACGCCGAGGTCGGCCTCGGCGGGTCGCTTCACTACGAGCTGTCCGGACACCGAGGGAGTGTCTCCGTCTACAACTTCCCCGCGGTCGTCGGCGATTCCGTCTTCGAGTTCTCGCTCGATCACGAGGTCCCGATCGACGATGTGTGGAGCGGCAAGGTGAGCGTCGATTACGCGGTCGTCGGCGAGACGACCGAAACGGACCTCGCGACGAAACTCTCAGGAACGAAGGACGGGTGGACCGTCGAGCTGGCCGCGTCGGAGGAGACCGAGACGGCCGACGAGGACGAGGAGGACGACGTGACGTGGGTGATCCAACGCGTTCCGGAGATGTCCGTCTCCCACGTGGGGTTTCGGGCCGGTCCGGTGACGTTCGCCCCCGACCTCGACCTCGGCCGCTACCGCGAGTTCGAGGGGGACGCGTCGGAGCCGACCGTCGACGCCCTCCGCGCGAGCGGGGCCCTCGCCGCGCGCGTGAGACCCTTCGAGGTTCTCGGAGCCGAGGTCACCCCCCGGTTGTCGGTGGAGGGCTCGCGCTATCAGGGGGAAGGGATCGACCAGAGCCGGGGAACCTTTCGAACCTCGGTCGCCGCGCGGCGTGGCGACGTCAGCGTCTCCTACGACCTCGTTCTCGTGAACGGCGACAGCCCGTTCGAGTTCGACGACGAAGTCGCCGAGCACGGGATCGCGTGGGAGGTCGTGAAGATCGGGGAGGTCTCGCTGTCGCTCTCCGGGGGAATCGCACTCGACTCCGGATCCCTTGACCCGTTCACCGCCCAACTCGCCTGGACGGACTGGGCCCGCTGGAATCTCAGCGCGGAGTACGACCCCGTTGCCGCCTCGTGCGACTCGATCGAGCTCGCAGGAACGTGGGACGCCAACCGCATTCGCGCAACGTGGCGCGTTCCCTACCTCCCGGCGGAGGGGCGATTCGATGACGTGTCCGTCACCCTCGCCATCTCCGAGGATCGGTTCGCCTTCGGCGTCGACGCCGAGATCTCCGGAGGCCGGATCTCCGCGACGACGAACCTCGAAGCGAGCGTTTCGGGAGAGGGGTACGCGGCCCGCGCCGAGATCCAACTTGAGGACCTCACCCTCTCCGAGGCCACCCTCTCCTCGGAACTCACGATCGGGGCCGGTTGGGGGGCGAAGGTCGACTGGGCCTACTCCGGCGGCGGACTCTCGTTCGACGACGTCCGCTACGGCGTCTTCTGGGACGTCGGCGGATGTCTTCGAGTCGGAATCGACCGGGAGGCGTGGGACACGTGGTTCTACCTCTCCGTCCTCGCGTTCCCGGAAGCGATCATCCGCTACGCACCGGTCACCTCCCGAATCGAACTCGGCGACTGACCCCGCTCTCGACGGAACCGGCGCGGCACCGCTCCCCGTCAGCCGGAGCCTGCACGCGCGGGGAGTTCGTGGCATAATCGCGGCCGCGTTGTGAAAGGAGGAAGAATGGAGACCGATCTTTCTGCGCTCGTCTACGTCCTGATTCTCGCGATCCTGCTCGGCAAGTTCTTCGGGTCGGGCATGTGCGGGGGAACCTGCGGATAGGCTCGACGTTCGGCCCGTGAGGCACTCAAACGAACCGACGACGATCCCGCCGAGGAACGTGGCGTTCGCCCAAGCTTCTCCGATACCATCGCAACATGCAGCTCGGCATCGCACAAACGGCTCCGACGTTCGGAGAGCGGGATCGGAACATCCGCGTCGCTCTTGAGGGGCTGACCGAGGAGGGCGCCGACCTCTGGGTCCTTCCCGAGTTCTTCGCGACCGGCTACCAGTTCACGTCTCGGGAGGAGGTTGCGGCGCTCGCCGAACCGATCCCGGGCGGACCGACGACACGAGCGCTCGCCGGCTTCTGTCGGGACCAGGCCTGTCACCTCGTTGCCGGTCTTCCCGAGGCATCCCAGGAAGTGGTCTACAACGCCGCCGTTCTCGTCGGACCGGACGGATACGTGTCGCACTACCGGAAGATCCATCTCTTCGGCGAGGAGAAGAGGTTCTTCGCCCCCGGCGACCGGCCGTTCTCCGTCCACGAGATCGGCCCTATCCGCGTCGGGATCATGATCTGCTTCGACCACCTCTTCCCGGAATCAGCCCGTTCCCTCGCCCTTCAGGGTGCGGACGTCATCGCCCACCCGGCGAACCTAATCATTCCCGACCTCGCGCAGCGAACGATGACCGTCCGTGCGCTCGAGAACGGCGTCTTCACCGCAACCGCGAATCGGGTCGGCGAAGAGGCGCGGTCGGAAACGATCCTCCACTACACCGGGCAGAGCCAGATCGTCTCTCCGCGAGGCGAGGTTCTCGTCCGCCTCTCGCCGGACCGGCCGGAGACGGCCGTCGTCGAAATCGAACCGGCCGAGGCGAGGACGAAACGGATCACGTCGCGCAACGACAAGCTCGCCGATCGTCGGCCGGAGCTGTACTCCCTCTGATGCGAACCGACCCGCACATCGAGCCCGGCCTGACCTTCCAACGGACGTGGACCGTCGAGGAAGAGCACTTGGCGAGTCGCTACGGGAGCGGACTCGTCGACGTCCTCGCCACGCCGGTCCTCGTCGCCTTCTGCGAGGATACGGCTCGCGGAGCCGTCGATCCGCTTCTTCCCGAAGGCCGGAAGACCGTCGGGACGTCGATCGATCTCTCGCACACAGCTCCGACGCCGCCCGGGCTCCGCGTCACGGTGACCGCACGCCTCGTCGAGGTCGACGGGGCGCGACTCCGGTTCGAGATCGAAGCCCGAGACGAGATCGAGCCGATCGGCCGCGGGCGGCACGAGCGTTACATCGTCGAAGCCGCTCGCTTCGAGCGCCGCGTCGCCGAGAAGCGGCAACCGGCGCAGAGCTCTTCCGACTAGGACGAATCGTCACGCGAAAGCCATCCGGTCTTCACGGAGCGTTCACAGAAGGACAGGATGATTCTCGGCGAGTGGCAGCCATGTCGCTCTCCGCTAACCTCCTTGCGGATAGCCACCACACCGGCTGGGGAGACTCCTCCGGGGTCTCCCCGGTTGCCTTTCAGGGATCGATCGATCGGCCTCGCAGCGCGAGCAACCCGTCGCGCCCTCCGCCAACGGGGCCCGTCCGCGCCGGATCCCCGCCCGCTCGGTCAGAGACTATCCTCCGCCGACGGGGCCCGTCCGCGCCGGATTCCCGCCCGCTCGGTCAGAGAGACTATCCTCCGCCGACGGGTGGGAGAATCGTCAGTCGGTCCCCCTCCTCCAGCACGGTGCGGAACCCTTCCCGAAGGGTCACGTTCTTCCCGTTGACGAGCGCATTGACGTGTCGCCCGATTCCGCCACCCTCGGTGAGAAGGCGAGGACTGGCGGATGGGTAACGACGGATCCACTCGCGAATCGCGTTCCCGACGTCGGCCCCCCGGGGAAGATCGAGGAATCGGTACCCCTGGTCGAGCTCCCGCTTGAACGAGAAGGCGACCTCGATTTCAATGCGCATCGCGAGAGGTCAGCCTCCGCGAGATCTCGTTGTGGCGCGGGATGAGCTCGTAGATCGACTCGTCGACGAGCCGCCCGCCCCGGACTCGCCACACGCCGTTCACCATCGCCAAGTCGACTCGATCGGCCGCGCAGTGCACGATCGCGGCGACCGGATCGGCTCCCGCCCCAGCGAACGCGATGTCGTCGAGATCGAACGCGATCAGGTCAGCTGCCTTCCCGGGCTCGATCGATCCGATCTCGTCCTCTCGGTGAAGGACGCACGCCCCGCCGATCGTCGCCATCCGAAGTACCTCGCGCGCAGTCAGCGCATCGGCCCCGGAGGCGACGCGCTGCAAGAGCATCGCCTGGCGGACCTCGCGAACCATGTTCGACGTATCGTTCGACGCCGATCCATCGACGCCGAGGCCGATCTTGACCCCGGTCGTCTTCAGCTTCGCGACCGGCGCGATTCCCGAGCCGAGGATCATGTTCGAGCTCGGACAGTGGGCCATCCCGACCCTGGCAGCGGAGAGCTTGTCGATGTCATCCTGGTTCAGCACCACGAGATGGGCGAACCAGACGTCGTCGCGAAGCCAGCCGAGATCTTCCATCAGGTCGACCGGGCGGACGCCGAACCGGCGCAAGCAGTAGGCCTCCTCGTCGCGAGTCTCGGCGAGGTGGGTGTGCATCAGGACGCCGTTCTCCTCCGCGAGCGCGACGGTTTCGCGCATCAGCTCGTGCGTCACCGAGAACGGGGAGCACGGGGCAAGCGCGATCCGGAGCATCGCCATCGGCTCCGGATCGTGGTACCGCTCGATCGTCCGCTCGCAGTCCCTCAGAATCTGGTCCTCCGTCTGGACGACGCTGTCCGGCGGGAGGCCCCCGTCCTTCTTCGAGAGAGACATCGACCCGCGACACGGGTGGAATCGAATCCCGGCGCGGCGCGCCCCCTCGATGTCAGCGTCGAGGATCGCGCCGCCGTCCTGCGGAAAGACGTAGCAGTGGTCGGTCGTTGTCGTCGCTCCGGACAGAAGGAGCTCGCTGCACGCGACCGCCGACGCCACGCGCATCGCCTCCTCGTCGAGCCCTTTCCAACGTTCGTAGAGGAAGACGAGCCAGTCGAACAGCTTCGCATCTGAGGCGCCGGGGACGTTCCGGAAGAGCGCCTGGTACAGGTGGTGGTGGGTGTTGACGAACCCTGGGAGGAGAACCTTCCCCCCCCCGCGGACGATCTCGTCGGCCTCGATCCCGGTTGCGTCCGATCCAACATCGACAATCCGGTTCCCATCGACGAGGACGAAGCCGCCCTCGATCTCGCGGCCACGTTCGTCCATCGTCGCAATCCGATCGAAGCCGGCGAAGAGCGTCCTCATGCGTTCACTACCCCGCCAGATCGATGCTCGCCGCCGTCTCGAGGAAGGCAGCCAGCAGGTCGATCGTCGCCTCGATGTCCTTCACGTGAACCGTCTCGACGACGGAATGCACGTAGCGTGTCGGAATGCACAACGCCATCGACGCCGAGCCCTCGCGCGCCAGTTGGAGGGCCGCGGCGTCGGTTCCGCCGCGCCCGGGGACGACGATCTGGTACGGGATCTTCCGGTCGTCGGCCAGCTTGCGGAGCCCGCGAACGAGCGGCGGGTGCCAGACCGCGCGCGCGTCCTTCAGCGTAATCGCCGTTCCGGCCCCCAGTCTCGAGACCTGCCGGTCCTCGGAGACGCCAGCCATGTCGGCCGCGACGCAGACGTCGAGCGCGATCGAGATGTCGGGATCGACGCGGTAGCCGGCGACGTGTGCACCGCGAAGGCCAACCTCCTCCTGCGTCGTCGCGATGAAGTAGAGGTCACACGCAAGCTTCTTCGCCCGCCTCATCGCCTCGATCGCCACGTAGACGCCGAGCCGGTCGTCGAGCGCCTTCCCCGACACGACGTCACCGTATTCCAGGTAAGACTGCCGAAGTGTCACGACGTCGCCGACGGACACCTTCTTCGCGACCGCCTCCCCGGACAGGCCAACGTCGATGAACAGGTCTTCGAGCGTTACCGGCTTCTTCTTCTCTTCCTCGGTCAGGATGTGAATCGGCTTGCGGCCGATACATCCGGGGAGAACCCCGTCGCTCGTGTGAACATCGACACGCTGGGCGACCAGCGTCACCGGGTCGAACCCCCCGACCGGCTGAATCCTTAAGAACCCGTTCCCCTTCTCGATGTGGCTGACGAGAAACCCGATTTCGTCCATGTGCCCCGCAACGAGAACGACCGGCCCGTTCCCCTTCTTGTGGGCGATGAGGTTCCCCATGTGATCGGTCTCGATCGAATCGACGAGACCCTCCAGCGCCTCCGTCACGACGCCGCGAATCGGCGCCTCGTAGCCGGAGATGCCGCAGGCTTCGCTCATCCGCTTCAGCAGTTCCATGCACCCTCCTTTGGACTCGCATAGTGTAGTCCCTCGCCAATCCAGTTCAATCGTTTGCCGCATCTCGCGAGCGACGAGTACCATCCCCTCATGATTCCGATCCGCGACACGCTTCCGAGCCGTCGATTCCCGGTCGTCACCGTCGCGCTGATCGTTGTCAACCTCCTTGTCTTCCTCTACCAGGGCTACCTACAGACGAGACCGGCCGAGCTGAACGACGGGATCGCATGGCAGAACGAGGGCCTCTCCCCGCCGCCTGCGTTCGATTCGGCCTCATACCGCACACACACGCTCTCGGGAGGGAATCCGGCCCTCTACCCGCTCTCGGCCGCCGACCGCTTCGTCTCCCAGTACGCGCTGATCCCCGCCGAGCTCCTTCGCGGGGAGGATCTCCCGCCGAAGATCCCTATCCCCATCTGGATGACGGTCCTCAGCTCGATGTTCCTCCACGGCGGCTTGCTGCACCTACTCGGCAACATGCTCTACTTGTGGATCTTCGGCGACAACGTCGAGGACGCGATGGGCCCGATCCGCTTCCTTGTCTTCTACTTGATGTGCGGGGCGGCGGCCGCGCTCGCCCAGATCGCGGTCGATCCGGGAACGACCATCCCGCTAGTCGGCGCATCGGGCGCGATCGCCGGGATTCTCGCCGCCTACTTCATGCTCTATCCGTACGCGCGGGTCATCACCCTGATCCCGATCTTCTTCTTCCTCCGCCTGATGGCGATCCCGGCCGTCCTTCTGCTCGGAATCTGGTTTCTTCTCCAAGTGATCAGCGGCGCAGGGTCTCTCGGAAGTGCGGGCGGCGTCGCGTGGTTCGCGCACATCGGCGGGTTCGTCGCCGGAGCGATCCTCGTCTTCCCGCTTCGAAGACGCGGCGTCCCCGTTGTCCTCTGGTCGATCCTTCGGCGGGGACGCTCCTAACCTCTTCGGATGGGTCGTATGTCACATTCGTAGCCCCCGATCGCCTTCACATCTCGACGGCGACCTGCTAAGATGTACGCGCGCGTGTCGAGACCGATCGCTAAAGGGGTGATGAGGTATGAAAAAGGGTGCAGTCTTCGCGTGCACCTTGGTCTTGCTCGTCTTCATCGGAGTTCTTGCGACGGCACAGGATCTTGCTGCGCATCGGGCGATCATCATCACGAACGATCACGAGTTCACCGTTGAGAACGGCGTCTGCTCCGGAAGCGGGACGGAAGCCGATCCCTACGTCATCGAGAACTGGCTGATCGACGCCGGGCTCGACGAATACGGAATCCGTATTCACGGGACGACCCGTCCGTTCGTGATCCGGAACGTGGAGGTCAGCGGGGCCTCGAAGTCCGCAGTCTACTTGAGTTACGTGGAGAACGGGACGATCGAGGACTGCCTCTTCGAGTCCAATTGGGTCGGCGTGACCTTGAATTTCTCCTCGTTCAACCTGATCGCCGGCTGCGGCTTCGTGACCAACACCGACGGGATTCACGCCTTCTTCTCGCACAACAACGAGATCGTCGGTTGTACCTTCGACCGAAACGACACGGCGATCTGGTTCGACGCCTCCAACGCGAACGGCATCTCCGGGAACCTGATCGCCGAGTCCCACATGGGCCTCTACTTCAATCTGGGCTCGGAGGGGAATCGGGTGCTGAGCAACGCGTTCACCGGGAACCTGCACCACGCCTACGCGCACAACCCGAACGTCTGGGACGACGGAAGCTGCGGGAACTACTGGGGAGGGTTCAAGGCGATCGATGCAAACGTAGATGGAATTTGGGATTCGGAGTACCTGATCTCGCGAGACGGTGAGCGGGACGGCTTCCCGTTGGTCGGGCACCCACTCGTGCCCGCGCCACCCCCGGCGACCTGCACGCCCTGAAGACGCGGGACGACGCGCGCGAAGAAGCTCGGCAAGGCGGTGCGCTCCTCACCTAGTTGAGAGGGGCGAACCGATTTTCCTCCCAGTACTCGTCGCGCAGCGCGTCATCCTCGCGGAGGAGGAGCTGGTAGTGACCGTCCTCCCAGTCGGCGAGTTCGCGCAGGAAGCGCCGGACCGGGCCGTCGTCTGCCTTCTCCGCTGATGAGGCGTAGAACTCGTACGCCGTTCTTTCCAAGAGGATACCGATCGACAGCGCGGACATCTCGAGGTGACGCTCGCCGATCCTGCGACGAAACCCCTCGGAGAAGATCTGCGACGCACCGTCCGGCGACCAACGCTCGCCGAGGGCGACGCCCGAATCCCAGCCGGTACCCTCCTGGATCGATCGATACTCCTTCTGAAGCGCGTCGAAGTGACGCCGCTCCTCCATGGCGAGATGCGCGAAGACCTCTCGCGCGCCCGGATCTTCGCTTCGTTCCCCAGCCAGCCTGTAGAACTCGAACCCGTCTCGCTCGGCCCGAAGCGCCTCTTCGAGGATCACGGTCAGCTGTCGCTCGTCCATCGTCGCCTCCTTCTTCCACCGAGGGTACACGATTCCGGCGACGCCGGATCGCCGAAGACGAGTTGATTTCTTCCCGGCGAGTTCTACACTGGTAGGCCGCGGCCACGCGAGAAAGGAATCGATGGGTTCAGAGCGCCTGTTCGAGCGCCTCCGAGAGAACGTCTCCTATCCTCTCCTTCACGTACCAGTCTCCGACATGCGAGAAGGGCAGAGGATCGGCCAGTGTTTCCTCGTCAAGCACAAGGCACACCGATCGACTCGAAAGGGAGATCCGTACCTCGAGCTCGTCCTCGCAGACCGGACCGGGACGATCCCCGCTCGCGCGTGGTCCCAAGTCGCGGAGCGATACGCGGACGCGTTCAGCGAAGGCGACTTCGTCTTCGTCGAAGGACGTACGGAGACGTACCGGAACGCGCTCCAGCTGATCGCCGAGTCGGTGCGCAGGCTGACCGCGTACGAGAAGGAGGAGGGAAAGCTCCCCGATTTCGACGCTCGGCTCCTCGTCCCGGCGACCGAGCACGACGTCGAGACGATGTGGTCCGACCTCCTCTCCCTCGCGAGGACGATCGAGCCCGAGCCGCTGAAGGCGCTGACCCTCCAGCTTCTCGAAACCCGTGCGGCCGCGTTCAAGGAGGCTCCGGCCGCGATCGCCAAACACCACGCCTACGTCGGCGGGCTCCTCGAACACACGTTGGAGGTGGCGACCGGAATCGACAGCTACGTCAGATCCCAGCCCGCGCTCGGTCTCCACGCCGGCCTCGCGCTCGCCGGAGCGATCCTCCACGACATCGGGAAGCTCGAGGAGATCGAGAATCCCATCGCGCCGCATCACAGCCTCTCCGGCGAACTGATCGGCCACATCCTCCTCGGGCGCGACATCGTTCGCGAGGCCGCTCGCGAGTTCGACTGGCCGGACCCGCGGATTCCTCAGCTCCTCGAGCACGTCCTGATCTCGCACCACGGGAAGCTCGAGTACGGAGCGGCCGTCCTTCCGAAGACCCCGGAGGCCGTCTGCATCTACCACTTCGACAACCTCTCGGCGAAGCTGAACATGATGAGCTCGCACGCCGCCGGCGACGCCGAGGAGGGCGATTTCACGTCCTGGAGCCCCGACCTCGGCCGACGCGTCTTCAAGGCGGACCTCGCAGACGAGTGATCCAACGAGGCGCGAAGCCGGGATTGCAGGGGAGGAACCTCTCCCTATAATCGGTCGACGCCGACGGATCGCGAGCGCGTTCTGCGTCATGTTCACCCCGACGATGCCGACAGACTCGTCGCATCGGCATCACACGAGATCGGAGGAACCGTGCTATGAGAACCGACCACTGCGGGCGATTGACGAAGGCAGACGTCGGCCGGACGGTGAAGCTCGCCGGCTGGGTCAACCGACGGCGCGACTTCGGCACGATCACATTCGTCGACCTTCGCGATCGAACCGGGATCGTTCAGCTTCTGTTCTCACAGGACGGAGACGCTCGCGAGACGGAGACGGCACACGCTCTCAATCGCGAAGACGTCATCGCGGTCACCGGCGTCGTCCAACCTCGAAGCGAAGGGAACGTCAATCCCGAGATGCCGACCGGAGAGATCGAGATCCACGCCGAGTCGATCGAGGTCCTGAATCGCTCGAAGACACCGCCGTTCCTGATCGAGGGGGACGGCTCGGACACGACCGAGGAGACGCGACTTCGCTTCCGCTACGTCGACCTGCGCCGCGAGCGGATGCAGGCGAACCTCGAGCTCCGTCACCGCGTGTTCAAGGCGACGCGCGACTACTTCGCAGGGGAGGGATTCCTCGAGATCGAGACCCCGTTCCTGACCAAGTCGACACCGGAAGGGGCACGCGACTTCCTCGTTCCCAGCCGCGTCCATTCGCGCGCGTTCTACGCCCTCCCCCAGTCGCCGCAGCTGTTCAAGCAGATGTTCATGATCGGCGGAATCGACCGGTACGTTCAGCTGGTCAAGTGCTTCCGCGACGAAGACCTCCGCGCGGACCGTCAGCCGGAGTTCACCCAGCTCGACCTCGAGATCGCGTTCCCCGACGGGAAGGACGACGTCCTCACGATTCTCGAGGGCGCGATGGCCCACGTCTTCGCGGAGGTTCTCTCCGTCGAGCTCCCCCGGCCGTTCCCGCGCATGACGCACGCCGAGGCGATCGGCCGATTCGGGACGGACAAGCCGGACATGCGGTTCGGCTCGGAGATCCGCGACGTCTCCGATCTTGTCGCCGGCTGCGCGTTCCGCGTCTTCGCCGACGCGGTCGCCGACGGGGGGAAGGTCGCCGGGATCCTCGCGCCGGGGTGCGCCGGGTACTCGCGCTCCTCCCTCGATCACCTCCAGGAGATCGCGGTCGCCGCCGGGGCCAAGGGGCTCGTCTGGGTCAAGATCGCGGAGGAGATCGATTCGTCGGTCTCCCGGTTCCTCGAGGCGGGCGAGCTCTCGGCGATCGCCGAGGCCTTCTCCGCCGCGCAGGGAGACCTGATCCTCCTCCTCGCCGGCGAGAGGATCGAGCGACCACTCGGGGAGCTCCGCCTAGCCGTCGCGCGCGAAGAGGGGCTCATCGAGGAGGGCTGGAACGTCCTTTGGGTCACCGACTTCCCGGTCTTCGAACTCGACGAGACGGGCGAGCTGACGAGCTCTCACCACCCGTTCACGTCCCCGCGGGCGGAGGACATCGACCGACTCGAGACCGAGCCGCTCTCGGTCCGCTCGAACGCGTACGACCTCGTTCTGAACGGAACGGAGCTCGGAAGCGGAAGCATCAGGATCCACCAGCGCGACCTCCAAGAGCGGATCTTCCGAATCCTCGGAATCTCGCCGGAGGAGGCCGAGCTGCGATTTGGGTTCTTCCTGAGGGCGCTCGATTACGGCGCGCCACCGCACGGTGGGTTCGCACTCGGGATGGACCGCCTGGTGATGATGATGGCCGGCGAGAGATCGCTTCGCGACGTGATCGCGTTCCCGAAGACGGCGACCGGGACCTGCCCGCTGACCGAGGCCCCGATGCCGGTGTCGCCCCGTCAGCTGACGGAACTCGCCCTTCGGCTCGAGGACGGATGATCTCCCGCCGGCGTGGAGTCCTCGTCACCGCGCTGCTCGGTCTTTCGATCTGTCTCGTGATCGCGCTGGTCGCGGGGGTGGAGAGCGTCGAATTCGAGCCGGGAAGGGTCCTCACGACCGGCGGCTCCGGAGTTCGCTCGCAGAAGTGGAGCCCGGAGCCGGGAGGCGCGTCCGTGATTCCGGGGTTCGATCCGTTCAAGATCCTGCTCCCGGCCTGCCTCGCGCTTATCGTCCTGTCGACCGCGCTCTCGATCCGCGATCGGAGGCTTCGTCCCCAGCTTCTGTTCAGCCTTCTCTTCTTCGCCGCGGTCGTCCTGGTAGCGAACTTCGCGTTGGTGTTCCAACGAGACGACCTCGAGGACGTGGCCCAAGAAGACGAACAGGAGGAGACGACCGACGTCGCGCCGCGCGCCGCCGCGACGCAGGCACGACGGGTCGAGCAGCCGCCCCCGGCCGCGTCATCGGGATGGCCCGTCGTGGTCTCGTCGATCCTCGCCGTCGTCCTGATCGGCCTCGTGGCAACACCGCTCGTCCGCGGCTGGTTTCGCAGAAGACGCGCGCCCTCGTCGGACTCGGCCGCGCGAGAGATCCTCGACATCGCGGCCGACGCGGCGCGAGAGATCGAGGCAGGCGAAGACCCGATCGGCGTCGTACAGCGCTGCTACGCGCGCATGCTGCGCGCGCTGTCGGATCGTGCTGGCGTCGACCCGACCTACCGAACGCCGAGGGAATTCGCGAAGGTCCTTCGCGACATCGGTTTCGGCGGGGAGAACGTCGACGCGCTGACCGAGATGTTCGAGTTGGTCCGCTACGGAGCCCGATCGGACGCACTGTTCGCCGAGCGGGCGCACAAGCACCTGAACGCGCTCCGGCTGAGCCACGAGGCGGGCTGAGAGATGCGAACGAGAAAGACAAGGACCGTCGTCGCATTCCTCGCCACCGTCTTGGTCGGCGCCGCGCTGTTCGTGATTGCGAGCGGCCGCTGGGAGAGCGTCTACGCCTTCGTCGTCCAGTTCCACCAGCGGAGCCTCTGGGCGGCTCCGCTGGCCCTCGCAATCCCGGTCCTTCTCGTCGTCCTCATCCGCGCGTGGGGCGTGGAGGACGTCCCGTACGAAGAGGAGGCACCCGAAGTCGGCACCGGCCGGCTCCGCCGCGTCGCCAGGCGATTCTCCAGAAGCCCGCGAAACGTCTACCAGCAGGCTCTCCTCATCGACGAGGTCTCCGAGATGGCCTCCCACGTCGTCGCGATCAACGAAGGGCTGGAAGCCTCGAGCGCGAGGAAGGTCTGCAGGTCTGGAGAGTGGACGCACGACCCGATCATCGCCTCGCTGATCAGGGATCGAGAGCTTCCCGGATCCCCGGATGATCCGTTCATCGACCGATTAGAGCGCGCCCTCACCAAGATCGAGCACGCACTCAAAGGAGGTACGGTTTGAATCTCTCGCAGGTCGGAACTGCCTCGGACGCGATCCTGCGTCGCGTTTCGGAGGCAATCGTCGGGAAGGACGCAGTCCTACGCCTCGTGCTGACCGCGGTTCTCGCTCGCGGACACGTTCTCTTCGAGGACGTCCCGGGCCTCGCCAAGACCCTGATCGCGCGATGCTTCGCCCAAGCGCTCGGCACGGAGTTCCGCCGGATCCAGTTCACGCCGGATCTCCTCCCGAGCGACATCACGGGCTCTCACATCTACGATCGCAACCGAAGCGAATTCGTCCTCGTCCCCGGGCCGATTGTCTCCAACGTGATCCTCGCCGACGAGATCAACCGCGCGACCCCCAAGACCCAGTCAGCCCTTCTCGAGGCGATGCAGGAGGGGCAGATTTCGATCGGCGGAGAGACGAGGCCACTGCCGAAGCCGTTCCTGGTCATCGCGACCCAGAACCCGATCGAGTACGAGGGGACCTTCCCTCTCCCCGAGGCTCAGCTCGACCGGTTCCTCGTCCGCCTCTCGGTCGGATACCCGAACGAGGAGGAGGAGATCGAGATCCTCCAGCGGCGGATCGACCGGAAGAGCGACGACGTCACCCTCAATCCGGTCTGCACTGCCGCCGATCTCCTCGAGATGCAAACGGCCGTGGAGGAGGTTCACGTCTCACGCGACGTCGAGCGGTACGTCGTCGACATCGTCCGTCACACGCGAGACCACTCGAGTCTCTACATCGGGGCCAGCCCGCGGGGCTCACTCGCCCTGATCAAACTGGCGCGGGCTCGGGCTGCCATCGACGGCCGCGATTTCGCGATTCCAGATGACATCAAGGAACTCGCCGTTCCCGCGCTCGCTCACAGGCTCCTCCTCAACCCCGACCTGTGGGCACGGCGAACGACGACGACCGACGTTCTCGAGGGGATCCTGCAGACGACCCCCGTCCCCAAGGTTCGCTAGGCCTTGTCCACGCGTCGCCGCGCCCTCTACGCTTTCGCGCTCGGTCTCGTCCTCGCGCTGTTCGGGCTCTTCCACCGGCAAGGGCACGTCCTCGCCCTCTCCCTTCCGTTCTTCGTCTTCAGTGGCGCGCTCGTCGTCTCCGAGATCTCTTTCCGTTCCCCGCGCCTACGGGTGGCCCGCATCCTCTCGACCACCCGCGTCCGCGAGGGCGAGCGAGCCGAAGTGACCCTGTCCGTGACCAACGATGATTCCCGCGACGCGTTCATCTCCTTCCGCGATGACGTGCCCCGAGGAACCACCGTCGTCTCCGGCCATCCGAACCTGGCGGCGCGGCTCGCACCCGGGGAGACGACGACGCGAACCTACACCCTGGTCGCAGGACGCGGCGGACACGCTCAGCGGGCTCTGTCGGGGGCCTACTGGGCTCCCCGAGGCCTGGCCGTTCGAGACGTGACCCTCCGCCTCGAGACGCGTCTGGCGTCGCTTCCGACCTTCGAGCCGCTCCGCGACATCGAGATCCGGCCGAAGCGGACGCACGCGTTCGCCGGTTCGATCCGGACCGGCCGATCCGGCTCGGGCCTCGAGATCCTCGGGTGCCGCGAATACGCGCTCGGCGATGACATTCGGCGGATCAATTGGCGCGCGTCGGCTCGCAGAGAGGAGCTGATCGTCAACCTGTTCGAGCAGGAGAGAATGACCGACGTCAACATCATCGTCGACGCTCGCACGCAAGCGCATCTCGAGATCGGGGACGTTCGCTCTCTCGACCGGGTCGTCCGCGCCGCCGCCAGCATGGCCTCTCACTTCCTCCGCCGCGGGAACCGGGTTGGCCTGCTCGTCTACGGAGACACGCTCAACTGGACCTTCCCCGCCGCCGGCCGGCTCCAGATGGAGCGCCTCCTGCACGCGCTCGCGCTCGCGCGCCCGTCGGCGCGCGCGGCGTTCGACAAGCTCCGATTCATTCCGACTCGGCTGTTCGCCACCGGCTCCCAGCTCGTCATCCTGAGCGCACTCGGGACGAGCGAGGACGCAGACGTCCCGGCACAGCTCGTCGCGCGTGGGTACGCCGTTCTCCTCGTCTATCCCAACACGCTCGCGATCGAACGCGCCGCGCTTCGCGACGGGCAACTCGGCGCCCTCGCCGAGCGAATCGTCCGCCTCGAACAACGGATCACGTTGACGCGCCTGGCGAGAGCCGGCGTCGAGGTGATCGACTGGGACATCACGGAGCCGTTCGCCGCCGCGCTCCATCGTGCGCGCCGGCTGCCGCGGTGGGGGCTTGGCCGATGAGAACCTTCACGATCTTCTCCGTCGGGGCCGCCGGCCTCGCGCTCGCCGCGGACGCAGCGCGAGCCGATTCCCTCACCGTCGCAATCTTCTCCCTCGCCCTTTCGGCGTTCTGGATTCTGGCCGAGACACGCGGCAGGACACGCGCGACGCTTTTCCTGACCGGGTTCGCAGTCCTCTCGGGGATTCAAGCCTCGTCAGGCAGCGGGTTTCTCCTTCCGGCTCTCGCCGTCGTCGCCGCGCTCCACGGATGGGACGCTTCCCTCGCCGCAGCGCGGATGGCCGACCTACCGAGAGAGGACTGCCGCCGGATCACACACCGCTACGCCGTGACGTCCGTGGTCCTCGCCGCGTCGAGCCTCGCGCTCGTCGCCGCCAGCGCGTCCCTTCGCGTCTCGCTCGCGTTCGGAGGCGCCGTCGCTCTGGCCGTTGCGCTCGTCGTCGTTTCGACGGCAATCGGGGTCCTGTCCCGCCCTCGGCGAGGTGAGCCCGTAATCGAAGCGGAGGCGACTTCGGAGCCCGAGAAAGAGAAAGCCGGGCGACAACTGTCGCCCGACCTTGACGTTCCCGAGAACGGGTGAGGTCTACGGAGAGGCTTCGAGTTCGCCGCAGATCGTCCCGTAGAATCGCTCGCCGTCTGTGTACCCGTTCAGCGTCCCGTCGAAAACGACGACGGATCCGCCGTATCCGGGAATCAGCCGATAGGAAAACGTCGCTTTCGAGCCCTCGTCGAACTGAGCGCCCCACGCGACCTCGTACTGCTTCGGATCGGTTCGCTCGTTCTTCATCGCGCCGCCGACATCGACTTCTTCGTACATCCATCCGAGCGGCAGGCGCTCGGTGAACCCCATCCCGCCCGTGATCGCTTCCCTCACGTAGACGGTGATGAGGACGAAGATCGATCCGTCCCCCTGGTGAAGCGTCTCACGGACGGCATAAGCGGGAAGCGCTCCGACGAGGATCCCCAGCCTCCTCGTTTTCGTGCGCCCGTCCTCGGCGGTCGACGTCAGCTTCACTTCGTAGAACCCGGCCGAATCGAAGACGTGCTCGCAGAGGAGTTCCTCGGTCGCGAGATCGGTCGTCCCGTCCCCGTCGAAGTCCCACGCGTAGCTGTACGCCCCCGAGTCGAGACACGGTTCACAGACGGCAAAGGTCACCGTCTCGCCGATCTCCGGATTGAACGTCGACGGCTCGAAGTCGGCCTCCCACGCGACGCTCGCGAGGGCGAAGCCGGCAGCGACGACCGCCGCGACAAACGGAATGCAGAGCTTCTTCGTCATACCCCCTCCTTCACGAGATCGACGCGGTTCGCTCCTACGGGAGCGAATCGTGGACCGATCTACCCGTCAACCAGTACCCGATGAGCTCGCGCATCATCGCGAGATCGATCGTCAGACCGTCGGTCTGCGGGACGACGTCCCCCGACAGCCAGAGCGAGATCGCGTACTGGAGCTCGCCGAAATCGATGATCTCGGGCTCCGCTTCGCAGAGCACAAGCTCCGACGTGTCGGGATCCCACCGCGAGATCACGACGGGGATCGGCAGGAACTCGACCACGCTCAGCTTGTCCGCCCCGAGGATCGGCTGATCGAAGCGAGGCGACGAGCTTCCGAGGGACCCTTGAATCGACGCTTGCGCCGACCCGGAAGCCCCGATCGTGATGTCGGACGGGGCCTGCAGGAAGTAACGAATCTCCCGCTGCGCGTTGGAGGGGCGCCCGTCGAGCTGCTCGACGAACAGCCACTCCGCCCTCTGCCCAATCTGATGGAGGGTCGCCCCGTCGTTCTCATCCTCGACGAACGTCCAGCCTTGCGGAATCGTCTCAACGACAGACAGTCCGTTCAGAATCCCCTTGACGTCGATCACGAGGACGACGCTGACCGTCGCCCCTGGGATCGTCTGACCGCCCGGCAGACAGGTCTCGACCGTCCGCGTGGCCGCCACGCGAGGCCCGAGCTCGACGATGACGTCCGCCTCGATCGGTTCGGACTCTTCGCCGGCTCCGTCAATCACCACCAGCGACACCGTGAACGTACCCGTGTCGTGGTAGCGATGCCCCGGATTCTGCTCGTCGCTCGTCTCACCGTCTCCGAAGTCCCATCGCCACGCGACGACCTCCCCGTCCGGATCGACCGACGTGTCTTCGAACTGAACCGGATCCACCGTATCCACGGCCTTCTTCGTCTTGATCGAGAAGGACGCCGTCGGCGGTCTGTTCGGATCGATCATCACGCCCGTCTCGTACGGCTCGGAGCGGTCCCCGTCCTCATCGGTCGCCACGAGCGAGACGACGAACGTACCGGCCTCGCTGAACCGGTGTTCCGGATCCTGCTCGCTGCTGATCACACCATCGCCGAAGTCCCATTCCCAGGAGACGATCTCCCCGTCATCGTCGATGGAGGTGTCCTCGAAGCAGACGAGACTGTCGACGCCGTACGGCGGCTCGGCCGCGACCTCAAACGAGGCGACCGGTGCCCGGTTCGGCTCGATGCCCGTGAGGAGCAATGATGGAATCTCGACGATCTGCTGCACGCCGCGGAAGTCCGTGAAGCGAATCGTGGAGGACTCGTCGGTCTTCCAGACCCCGCCATCCAGGACTTCGATCTCCATCTCGATCGCCGTGGCCTCACCGAGTTCGAGATCCGCGAAGCGCCACACGGCCGTCGACGTTCCGTTCGGATGCAGCTCCACTTGCGTCGCGTCCGGCCACGCCTCGACCAGCCGCACCTGGGCCGGAAGGCGCTTCTCGACGCGGACGTCGCGGGCCGCGACATACACGTCCAGTCCATCGAGGATCTCCGCCCGCGCACGATCGGACGGCCCGGGGAAGAACTGACCGCCAGTCTGCTCGGCGAACGTCTCGAGGAGGTTCCGATTGATCAGCGTTCCCAGACCTACTGCGACAATCTTGATTCCGAGCTCGGCGGCGGCTTCGCCCTCTTCGTCCGGCTCGATCCCCACGCTCGACTGCCCGTCGGAGATCAGAATCTCAACGAGGAGTGCGTTGTCGCGAGCGATCTGCTCGAACTCGCGCCGCGCCATCTGCATTGCCAGTCCCATCGCCGATTTGCCACTCGCCGACAGATCCGCAATCGCCAGCTTGACCGCGCCGAGGTTGTGCGTCAACGGCATGTCGAGTCGAGCCGTGGTCCCATACGAGATGAGACCCGCTCGGTCGTCCACGCCAAGCTGATCGATCAGGTCGTAGGCGAACTCTCTCGCTTGATTCAGGTCGGATGTCGCCGACACGTCGATGACGAACATGCAATCGATCGGGTAGCGGACGACGGGACCCGCTGCCTCGATCGAAAGCGTCAGCAGAGCCGACGTGATGTCCTCGTCCGATCCACTCACGTAGATTTCGTTCGGGCTGATCGCCTGGTCGATGCGGAGCGTCCCCTCACCCATCACCGCCCAGGACATCCATGCCAACATCAAAAGGAGGACGGCGAGGGGGATCCCCCTCGCCGTGTGGTTGGTCGTTCTCATACGCATCATCTCCCAGTGCGAGCCCAGTTCTGGCCGGCCTACGGATCACACATCCACTCGTCCGGGTCGCACGGTCCGTAGGGTGCGCTCGGGAGCGGATCGCAGATGTTCGTGCCGGTCAGCCAGTAGGCGATGATCTCCTTCAGCATGTGGTAGCCGACCGTCTGTCCGCACGTCCACGGCACGATCTCGTCCTCGAGCCAGAACGCAATCGCGCGCTGAACCTGCTGGAACGAGATCTTGTCGGAGAGCGTGATGTCGAGACGATCGTTGTCGACGTCCCACCGGGAGATCGCAACGAGGACCGACACGCAGTCACTCACGTCGATCCCGCTGTCGCCGGTCACCGGCGTCTCCATGCACGGGAGACCGGCGTCGACGATGCCGTAGAGATCGTTCGAGCTCGCGTAGCACGGGTCGCTCGCGGCCAGCTCGATCGCCTCGGTCTGCGGAACTTCGACCTGATAGATGATCGCCTTCATCGTGTTCGCCGGGAGCTTGGTCGGGTAGACCCACTCCGTCCGCGAAGCTTTGTACAGGAACCCGTCGTTCGCGATCGGGATGACCTTCCATCCAGTCGGGAGGTCTTCCTTGAGACCGACGCCGTACAGATCCTGGTTGGCCCAGATCTCAACCTTGACCGTGAACGTGCTCGCCGCCTTGTCGCCACCCGGCCCGTAGTAATTGAGCAGGATGTTGTTGCACGGAACCGGAGTGTTGATCGTCCGAACGGCGGTGATGTTCGCCTGCGGGACGAGCGGAAGCGGAAGGTCCACCGGCGTGCACGTGTACGCGTACGCCGAGAGCTCCTTCATTCTCTCGAGACTGATCGTCGCTCCCTGCGTCCACGGCACGGCCTCTTCGTACTGCCACATCTCGAGTGCCCGCGTCAGCTGTTGCGGATCGATCTTCTGCGACAAGCGCAGGTCGATCGTGTCCGCCATGTCGATTCCGACCCTCGGCACGAGATGTGCAATCGCCGTCTTCAGCGGCAGCGCGTCCGTGATCTCGATCATCGAGTCACCCTCGATCGGGATCTCCATCGCAGGCGTCATCGCCTGGAAAGTCCCGCTGATCGTGAAGCAAACAGGAAGCGTTGTCGCGATCAACCGATCACTCTCGGGCACGGTGACCTCGTACGAGATGACCTTGGTCGTTCCCGCCTTGATCTGATCGATGAAGACCCACTGCACGTCGGAGCGCTTGAACGCGGCGCCGGCGTTTTCGAGCGGCTTGACCTTCCAGCCGACCGGGAGATTCTCCTGGATCCCGACGCCGGCGAGGTCCATCTGCGGCTCGACACGAACGATGACGAGGAACGTGCTCCCCGGCAGGGCGGCGATCGTCGAGATCGTCCGCGTTACCGAGACGGCCAGCTCGCCGACGTCGATCGTCAGCGTCTGCCGGTCGCTCGTCCCCGCGGCGTCCGTCACCCGAAGGGTCACGCTCTTCAGTCCACTCGTCGAGTAGGTGTGCGACACAACCGGATCGGTCGTCTCAAGATCGAACAGGCCGTCCCCGTTGAAGTCCCACTCGTAGGACTCAATCCTCCCGTCCGGGTCGTAGGTCGCCGACGCGTCGAAGACGATCGGCTCGTTGATGTGCGGATCGGACGGCGAAGCGAAGAACGACACCGTCGGAGGCCGGTTCAGCGTCCCCTCGATCAGGATCGGGTCGAGCAGATTCAGGATCGTCTCCTGAGGGGAGCCGAGGCTCCCGGAGAGGAACTTCACCTGCGTGATCCCGTTCGTGAACTGAGGGAAGACCGTCAACTGAAACTCCTCCGTCAGCGGGCCGAGGACCATGCCGTCACCGAGTCCGTCGTCCCACGTCCAGGAGACCGTTCCCGTCGGCGGCGTCAGCTCCCACGAGTCGCGGAAGTCGCCGCTGTCGTCTTGAACCTGGAAGCTCGCCCCGGCAGGGACGCCGTTCAACGTCATCGTCACGGCACCTGCCGTGCTTCCGGTCACACCTCCGAGGAGGACGAACAGAGAGAGTTCTCCGCTTGCCGTGTCTCGATACAGGAACAACACGGCCGTGTTCGCCCGTTCGAAGCCCGTCGTCGCTTTGCTCGCCGTGTACCCGTAGAAGCTAGCCGCCTCCTCGGGATTCTCCAAAGGCGAGATCGTGACACGCGTTTCCCCTTGACTGACAGTGTAGAAGCCGTCGCTTTGCGCCAACCCCGTCGCC
>Ga0180432_10003195_pt1 | contig 23730 bp, 56 predicted proteins | sample SS_ome_10_FD_132414 | JGI IMG/M metagenome (GOLD analysis project Ga0180432, IMG submission 132414) | Hypersaline lake sediment archaeal communities from the Salton Sea, California, USA - SS_1_MS_2 metaG | ecosystem: Environmental > Aquatic > Non-marine Saline and Alkaline > Hypersaline >... | reverse complement strand
TGGGCATCGTCGATGGATGTTGCCTCGACCAGTTCGCATTTCAGGTTGTGCATTTTCTCTCCTCCGGCCAGAGTTCAAGGTAGGTGTCGACCAGGGTTTCGTGTTCGCTGTCTTCGAAGGGCGAATCTTCCTGCAGTTCCTCACTCATGTTGATGGCAAACCCGATAGCACGTTTCACCAATTCGTTTTTTCGAGTGTCTAGGTGCTTGATCATTTCTGAAGCTCCTCAAGCATGGCGCGGCGCTCCTCCTCAAGCTTATTCGTATCGATACCGAAGAACTTGGCTAGGAGCTTTTCCGTGTTGTACCGAAAACAGTCGATACGTTTCTCGCTAACGTTCCACTCCTCCTCGGGCAACAGCTCGTAGCGCCCTTTGCGGCTGTCCCACTCCTCTGAGTTGATCCCGTAGGACGCCAGAAAAATGCTCCGTTTGAAGCTTGAGTCGTCGGCTTCTCCGCTCTGCAGCCATTCGAGGAACTCCCCGATGATTTGTGCCTTGTCCTTCGCCGCAAGCAGCTTATCGCATTCAGGTGTTGCTACCATTACACCTCCTTTATGTCGTTGTTTCCCCAGCGCCGCCACACCCAGCCGCGGAAATCGTGCAACCACACGACTGCGATCCACTCATCCTTCCACATGGATTGGGCCACCGCGTCGTATTTCCTTGGTGCACCAAGGGACCACGTGTCGTTGCGGATGTAAATGACTGCGGGCTTTACGCCGTAATCGTGTAGTGCGCGTTCTGGCGTTGTGGCTTCGCCTTCGGCATTGATGACGACCCGGCTCGGGCCGACTTCAACAATCTTGGCAATGATCGTTTTGAGTTTTTCTTCTTCCACCACTAGCCCCCTTTTTCACCTCAGCTCTTCCAGAATCTGCAGCAACAAGCGTACCGCTGCATCCCTGGCCGACGTTGCAGTCTTGTAGCCTTCACCATCAACATTGTCCGAGTACCCCATAGTGCGCGGGTCCCCGATGCTTATGATGGTCCACAGCTCGCTGCACTTTGCGACCTCGGCGAGGTTCAACATGTGCTCTCCGCACTGGACACGCAACCTGTAGCAGTACGCGCCATTGTTTGTCAGATACCGACGCCACGTCGGTTTTCCGATCTTAGCTGGCATCGTCGTCGTTCCCCTCCTTCGGTGGGTATTCCTGTACGTAGGCCTCGTGCGTGGCCTTGAGGTGCTCGACCTGGTCATCGAACTGGAACGTAGGTCTCTGGGGACCGCAGGTCTTGCCCACCAACATCCGTCCCCAAGTCGGGTTGGGGTAGAAACACAGTGCGTGGTTGAGCAGGACGCAACGGATCTCCTCTCCCGAGCTGCGGTCGTCGTTGTACTTCTTCTTGTCCTCTTCCGTGAGAAACGCAACCCAAATGCCTTCGATTTCCCCCTCCGGGTCGACCAGGTTGATCTTGCTTCCGAAGTCTGAAAGCTCCACAGTTTCGGCCTCTTTCTGTGTGATGAACCCGCGCTCGAAAATCTTTTCAGGGTCCAAGTTTGGGTGTACCCTCGTCATTGCCTTCTAGCCTCCTCAGCTTCATGGAATAGTTGTTGAGCTGATCCGCCTGTTTCCGAATCAGCGCGTCTTGGGTTTGCACTTGGGCTTCGAGCGTCGCAATGCGGCGCTCGTACCAATTGTCTTCTGGGTCCGCGCATTTTTTGCACCGGTTCAACCACACGCGTTGTTGGCTACCACAGTGTTCGCATTTGAGCAATGCAGAATCCGCGGGCAACAGCGGCGCTTCATTCCGGGGCGGTACGTTAGCCATTCCCATGGTTACTGGACCTCGACCAAGTCTCCTAGCTTCACCGTCTTCCACTCGGCTGGGAGCCCGTGTGTATCAGGACACGGTTCCATGCAGCGGTTGAGAGACCCGTCTCTGTTTCTACACGTGGGGCAGCACATGTAGATTGCGCCCCAATGGTTCGTGCCCGTCGTGAACACGCGGCCACAACCTTCGCACTTGTACTCCTTCTGGGTGTATTTGCCTGTGACGGGCTTAGTCTTTTCCACGGCCAATCTCCTCGATGTCGAGCTCAACCGGTTCCCCGAGCCCGTCTGGTTGATGCTCACAGACCTTGAACACTGTTGCCATCGAATCAGGGTCTCGGTGAACACGGAATGCCTCCTGGGCCGCTGCCTCCGGCGTCACGGCCTCGAGGTCGATCTCCCAAATGACGCGATAGGTTTTCACTCCGTCTCCCACAAAGCATTTTGTTTGATGAGCGTGCGCACGCAAGACCACAAACCCGGCTTGCGTTTTTGCACGGACAACAGCATCTGCCCCAGGTAGAGTGCCCTCCGCCGCTCAATACGGCATCTGCGCCACCGTTTCCAGATTCTTTTCACGTGCCCCCCTCCGTAACGAAGTCCGCGGTGTCGTCATCGTCGTCATCTACCAGGATAACTTCGTAGTCCCGGTCGTACACTTCTTGCCGACCGGGCATGTTTGACACAACATCGGCACCGTGCTTCCTGATCCACGCATCAGCCGTTTCCCGATCGGGAGCCTTGAGCGTGAACTGCGTGCCTATCTCTTCTCGACAGGTGATGTTGAATTTCTGCATTCGACACACCTCCTAAATCCCGGACACTGCCTGTAGGGCGTCTCACCGTCTTTGGCGAGCATCAACATGTCCCGGGGTCGCAGTATGAAACCCATACCTTGTTTGATGTGGTGTTGCGGGTTCTTGGACCCGATCCAGTGTTGGCCCGTTACGTAGATGTTCACGTACAACAAGCCGTCACGCCAGAAAGCCTCGGCCTTGGGCTCCCCCACATACTCGTGGTTGAAATCGTCCCAGTCCTCTTCCAGAGAAATCTCGCGTGGTGTCTCTTCTACAACGCTCGGGTCTTCTTTCAACGGCACACCACCCGAGGAATATCCACCAGACGTGCGTCGCGGCCGTAGCGCTCCTGCAGGAACTGCATCAGCGCCTTGAGTTGTTTCTTGTTTCCGCAAAAACGGATCATCGTTCACCTCCTAGCAGTGCATCAGGTAGTGGAGACGATCTTCCGGCTCGTCGTTACATGGGCACGGATTCGGCTCTCCGGTTCTAAAGTTCTTGTCTTTGGCCACCTTCCAGCGGTACTCGAGTCCCGTGGGGTGTCCTGCGTTCACCGCGTCCTCCACCCGTTCGACTGGCATCTCCTTCGGCGCACAAACGGATAAAGAGCACAGACCCGCTGTGTAGACATGGACCTCTTCCATGTCGTCAAAAAGTTGCCCCATGGCTAACCTCCTTTCGGGTCCTTCTACCACATTTGCGCGCTAAAAAAGGCGCCGCAGCGCCTCTTTGCTACACCCAGGGAATCGTCTTGAGCGCACACAGCAGGTGCCACTGCTCCAGACTCTTCTCCCAGTTCCCGTACACGCACTGCGCCGTACGCGTGCACGGGTGGTACGCTGGAAGGTACCGCATCATGTAATTCAGCACGCAGTACGCTCCTCTACCTCGTGCGCCTCTGCGTAGATTCGGCGTAGGCGCGCACGCATCTCTTCGCGGCGTTCGTTGCTCGGAGTGACCTTGTCCAACTTGTCCAACAGGCGCAGGTCCTCTCTAGCCACCCGAGCAATGATCTTCGCAGCACTGTGTAGTAGCGCTTTCGCTTTTGACATTTAGGCCTCCTCACACTCACAGGAAAAGAAGGAAGTCCGGCACCCCAGCGTTAGCCAGAGTGCCGGCGCTCACCCAGCGCGTTTCCCAATTGGGGGGCGTGTCTGGATGCTGTCCGGACAGAAGCGCTTCCGGATCAAGGCGCCCCAGGATTCATGCCTTTTAGCCTGGGATGGCAACCTCGAAGATCTCGCAGAAACCCTTCCACATCGCTTCATCGATGAAGAAGGCGTAGCCGTTGTTGATTTCGATCCAGCCGAGAGCGCCCGGTTCGGTTGTACCCTTCGCACGGATCCGGATGGACCGCTCCAGCTGCACCGCGCAACGGGTTTTGCGCATGTCTTCCTTCTTGGCGAACCCTTCGATGCGCTCAGTGACTTCGTCGCGCCAATCTTCAGGGCACAGCACGTAGACCGTGTCGACACAGGGACCCTCGGCCTCGTGCTTGAAGGCGTTCTTGTTCTTTGGCACCCGAACTTCAGTGGAAAAGGTTGTGAGCTTCTTGTTCTGCGCCATCGCCTGCAGCGCGAGCGGCAACGCCCCGTGCTCGAACTCGGACGCCCCCATGTAGTCGAACTGACAAAGGGGCCCCAGCACTTCCATGGCCTCGTCCGACAGGCCGCCATTTGCGTATCCACCGCCGAAGGAAAACGGATTTGCCACCGGCTTCCCGTCGCGCAAACGCGGCTTCGTCAGCCGTTGAATGTCGATGCTCTTGTGTTCCATTACCCCTCCAGCGCGATCTCGAGGAGCCGCTCCAGCTCCAGAGTATCGTCGTCCAACTGCGCCTCGTAGGCGCGCTTGAGTTTGGGCCCGAACTCCGGACCTGGTTGCATTCCTGCCTCGATGAGATGTCGTCCCAGCAGCTTCGGCTTGATGGGCTCTCCCTGGCAACCCAGCTCCTCGAAACGTTTCCAGCAGGCCCATGAGCGCGCGTGGCCCTCGGTGAGCACTTCTGGGTGGCTGGCAGCCTTGTCACACACGCTGGCCCAGCCCAGAACGTCAAGCCGAACCTTGTTGTGCAACCGACGCCATGCGCTGGCCTTGGCGCCCCCCGACTCCAGAAAGTAGGGTTGCATGTGGTTGCGTACCAACGCCTTGACCTTGGTAACGAGCTCCTTCTCGGTGGTGAGACGCCGCATGAAGCGCTCGGCCAGGGGCTCACCAGCCTTGTCGTGTCCGTGCGCCGTGAAGGTCTCCAGGTCAGTGACCTCCGGCTTGCCTACGTCGTGCAGGAGGCACCCGAACATGAAGGCTAGACGCCAGTCTTCCGGGATCCAATCTTTGAGCATGGCTGCGTTGTCCACCACGCACAGCGTGTGTTCCCAAGCGTCACCTTCCGGATGGTGCTCGGGGTTTTGGGGACATCCCACCAGGCTGGTCAGTTCAGGGAAATGCTTGAGCCAATCGACGTCTTGCAAAAACCGCAACCCGACACTGGGCTTCTCGGCACGCATCAGCAGCTTCTCGAACTCGACCATCACCCGCTCCTGTGACAACGCGCTGAACGTCTCGGAGAGCCCGTGGCACAGCTCCAACGTCCCGGGGTGCACCAGCTTGCCTTTGCGTGGCAATAGCTGCATGATGCGCAAGACGCGCAAAGGATCTTCCACAAAAGTGTAGGGATCTGTAGCGCGCAGGACCCCGCGGCTCAGGTCGTTTACCCCGTCAAACGGGTCAACCACCTCATCCCGGTCGATGTCGTACAGCAGGCTGTTGATTGTAAGATCACGCCGTCGCGCGGCGTCTTCCACCGACATGTTGTGGTCCAACAGAATATCGAAGTCCTGGTGCTTCGCTCCGACCTTGTTGTCCTTGCGTGGGATGCTCACGTCGATGTCTCCAACCTTCAGGACGCCGAACGATTCCCCGACGAGCTTGGGCTGCAACTCGGCAGCCCGCAGAGCGTCGCGGAGGTCAGAAAAAGGGATCCCGTAGACTTCCAGATCCCAGTCCTTGGGCTCATTGCCCAAGAGGTGATCGGCAACCGCGCCACCGACCAGGTAGGCGCGGCCACCGAGGTTCTTCGCAAGAAGAACGATGTTCCTCACAGTGAACGGGACATTCATGGGCACTGCTCCTATCCGCAGACTTGTTTCGGGTCGAGCTCCGACTCGTACGCGGCCTCAGCGTCATCGAGACCGCACTCGCTTTTGAAGCAGGCCTTGATGCGTGCAGTCTTGTCTCGCACACACGAGCGGCATCGGGGCACTGACCGCTCACCTTTGCATTGGTGCGGGTCGTTGCGCATCATGCACACGTACATGCAAGACTTGGTGCTCTTGTCGTAGGCCACCGAGTCGGACGGGATCAAGAACAGAAAAATGGTGGTGATGAGAACGAACAGTTTCATGGCTTCCTCCTTATAAGTAGGGTTTCAGTCCTGGTCATTCCCTTTTACCACGTACCCGCTATTTATTAGCTCGGCCAGATCGGGACCTTTCCAGTGCGGTTTGATCCACTTGCGCTTCACCAAGCTGCGCTCCGGGCCGTAGGGCTGGTTGCGGTAGTGCCCGCGCACGCGGAAGCGTTTGAGGATCTTGCGGCCTTCTTCCCCGAGCGCTCCCACGCCGTACGCGTCGTCTGCACGAACGCTTCTGCCCACCAGGTAGATGTTACGCTTCTTGGCCTTGGCGTATTCCTGTTCCAAGACCTTCTGGCGTCGTGTCTTTTTCTTGGTTTTGTCGAACTGTGCAAGCTTCTTCTGAATGCTGTCGGCCGCTGAGGTGTCGCGCACCACGTCGGCGTTTCCGCAGTTGATGTAAAGAAGAAGGTTGAACAGAAGGTACATCGAATCCCGCGCAGATTGGCGTGGCAGACCCTGGTACCCTTCAGCTTTGGGCGCCACCTCGGCGTAGGCATCGGCCATCTCGCGTAACGTCGTGTCCTTCCACAACCGCGTCAAAAAGATGGGCGCCCCGTTGTCGTTGTCGCTGGCCAGGAATCCGGACATCTGGTCACCGTCAGGGCACGAGACGAAGATGCGGTTCATCGCTTCTCCGCGCCCGCGGATCGAGCCCTGCTTGAACACAACTGAGAAGGCCTCGAAAGGCATCTTCATCTCGGATGGCTGGATGTCCGGCAGGTCGGTGTCCCGAAGCATGGGCACCAAATCAGAGTAGATGTAGAAATCCTTCTTGCCCGCCTGGACGTAGTTGTACTGCACCATGATGCGCGGCAGTTCTTGCATGTCCTCTTCGCCGAGGCCTCCGCGCAGGCTGGCGATCTGTGAAAACTGCACCCCGATGTTGGGGTGGTGCTTCATCATGTCCTGTACGCTGGAGTAGAAGGTCTTGCCGTCAAACTTCATTCCGTACAGGAGCTCGTACAGCTCGGCATGGACGTCGATGAGTTTCTCCCAGGGAGTGTCAACTACGCCATTCCGGATCTTCTTGTACAGCTCTTCAAGCTTCTTGTCCTTCGCCGAGCTCATCCCGAATCACCTTCGCTGCTTTTGCTGCCATCCTTGCCAGTTCCTCGACGGGCATCACTCCGTAGCTCTCCGACTTCAGAAGCGCCTTCGTGAGGTCCGTCGCACAGATCCCCGGATTGAAGGGGTGCAACGCCAGGAGTGGCAGAGTCAAGACGACGCGGTCGTGGTCATCCCAGATGACCAACGTATCGCCGTCAACAATCTTCGCATCCGTCAGCATTTTCTTCCTCCTCGAATTTCTTGTCCCAGTACTCCGAAGCACAGAGCCGGCACGCCGGTTGGTCTGGGTAGCCCTCGTCAGGCGGGTCCATGCGCTGACGTCCGTGCTTCTCACAGACGATGCTCTGGTCTTGCTCCCAGGTGACCGTCACCGGGTTTGGGAAGTTGTCGTCCCCCGCGTCATACTTCTCCTGGTGAAGCCCCTCGTGTCCTGGCTTCAACTGGCATCGGAAGGTGGCGTGTCCTTCTCCGTGGATGTCTCCGACGTAGAGTCTGGCGTTGCACTGTCCTTCGACGTCTTCTGGTTCTCCGAACATGCTACCGCCTTTCCAGCGCCCGGAACTCTTCCAGGAACTTCTCTTCGGCCTTGGCCCAGTGCCACGGCTCGATCTTGGCTTTCAAGGGTTCAATGCCCTCCAGGCTCTCCCACAGCTTGGCCTCGGGCACCAGGATGTCTCGCTTCTCGGTGGCCAAGGCAATGAGATCCGCCTGGCGCACGCATGTCGGCATCGGCTCCTGCAGACCGAACCGGATGGTGATAGCCTCCATGACCCGATCCTCCATTCTCTTGTACTCGGGCATGAGGTCTTTGAAAGGAGCCACCACGTCCGACAGGTAGGCTTCGCTGGCGTCGTGCAGCAAGCCCCACATCGCGTACTCCTTCGGCACGAGACTCGAGACCATCAGCGCGTGCTGCGCCACCGAGTAGAACATCATGCAGTGGCCGTTGAACCGGCACTGGAGTGCCAACGCGTGCGCGATGTCTTCGATGTAAAAATCAGACGGTGTGAAGTTCGGCAGAGGAAAAACTCTGCCGCTTGAGGTTTGGAACCAGTTGTCACGCTTCATGGCAGACCTCCAACAGGACTGGCAGAATTTCGAAGGAATCTCCTGTCACTTTTGTGTCCAGCATCCAGTACTGGTCTTCCATCACCGTGACCGCCTTCTCGGCACCCTTCCGTGACAGGACGCACGCTTCTTGAAGATCGGGTGTCCAGGTCGCTTTAGAGTAGGACCCCCGCCGGCGCAAGTACGCACCTTGTTTCTTGCTCTTGATTACGACTTGCACGCCACACCTTCCTCAAGGAGGGCGTCGGCCAAGCTGTGCAACACGTCTCCCTCCTCGACATAGATGTCCGCCAGGTAGCGGCCGTACTTCTCCTTGGCGTCCTTGTGCGTGCGCACGACCACGCGCGCGTGCCCGGCCAGCTCCTCCTCGGCGTACTTCTTGGCTTCCATGCCACGGGTGTGTTCGTCGCTGCCTTTCTTTACGCCGTATATCTCTGGCGTGTCGATCCCGCGCAAGCGCACGCGGATGCGCTGGGAAATCTGGAATCCCAGATCGACTGTCAGGTCGTAGGTGTCTCCGTCGACAACGCGAACGTCGCGGGCGTAATAAATGTAGGGGGTTTCCATCATGGTTCTCCTAGCAGCTCGCGGAGCTGCTGTTGAAGTTCTTTGCGTCCAGCTTCGACACCCTTCTTCAGGATGTGGTCCACATTGAACACCGAACGGTTGGGTGACCTCCAGCGGTGCGGCTTATCGGTGTTGCTGTCACGGATCGCACCACATTCCGTGCACCACGTTACGTCGCCGACGACAATGACGTCGGCGTGTCTGTGTCTACAAGGGTTCTTCACCTAATACACTTCCTCCTGAAGCATCGGCCTTGGCCGCGCTTCGAATGTCGTTTTCGGATAGACTGCGGGTGGGTCGTCTGGCCGACCCATTGCTCCGGGATTTCGACCAGACGACCTCTCCGCATTCTGTAGCACTTGCCGTTCTTTCGAATCAGCTTCTTACGCATACATCAGCCCTTTTTCAGTTGTGTTACACCGGCCTACAGACTACCATTACCCCTAAGGAGGAGCACAATGCACGATCACTACTACCGCTTGGGTGTCGGCTTGGGTATCAAGCTGGCCATGGAAGTTTCCGACGAAGAGTGGGACGAGTACGGAGGTCGCGAAGCTTTGCAAAAACAACTCTTCGAGCACCTCGAAAAGACGCCGGATGATCCTGGAGATCGCGGAGCAAACACGGGTGGCCTGCTCGGTGCTTTGGGGGGTGCTGCTACCGGTTTGGTCGCTGCACCGCGCCTGGTAGCAAAGCATCCCGCCGCTGCCGTCGCAACCGCTCTGGGTGCCCCTCTTGCCGGAATAGGCATTGGACGCCTCCTTGGCCGCCAGGTAGGAAAAGGCAAGGACCCCATGACTCCGGAAAGCTTCTCTGCTGCTCCTCGTGGTGTGCAAAACGACTACCTCTTCGAGCAATGGCTACGCAACGAAGGTCACGGCTAGACACGCCATCTTCACTTGTTCACCCACTCCACGGCCACTCCTTGGCTGCGGACACCATCCGGCCCCAGTGCTGGACCAGGGACGCTTCCGTCAGGTAGGTCAGCGGCTCACTGATTTTCTTCGATGCCCGGCGCATGTCCGTGCCGACCATCAACGATACCGACAGCTCGGTGCCCGCATCGTTCTTCTGCGGCCACGTCGCCTTCGCGATGACCGTCTCTTTCGGGCCGAACCTCGCAGCGACGACACACTCTTGGTCGCCGTTCATCCAACCCTGGCCAGCCAGGATTTGCCACTGCGGCCGGCGCAGCTTCATGTTGTGTTCGATTTCGATGTCGCGGTTCATGTGTACGTCGCCCTCCTTTTCTGCACTGACTCTTCGTAAAGCTTTTTGAGCATCCCCACCAACGCGACCAGGCCGCTGGGGGTATCGATGTGGTAGGCTCCCACTGGATTGCGCACGTCCTGTCCGCCAGCGAAGCCTTCCACGCGGACCTGGAGCTTGTACTCCTCGTTGAATCGCCGCGCCAGGTCCTCGGGCACGTGGTAATCAACGCTCTCCGCTCTCGCTGCCCAGTAGTACCAAGCGCGTCTGAACTTCCAACCGTACAGGCGCACTTCCACCGAGTGCATCCAAACCCACTCGGTGTCATCCGGACCTGCCATGTTGGGCACGTGGATGCCCGCGCGCGCCATCTCGCGCGCTTTCGTACCCTCCTTGTAGACCTCGCGCTCGCACGAGGTGAGGGTTTCTGCACCGCGAGGAAAACCTGCGGCGCGGAGCTCGGCAATCGCGGTGTCTTTCCCGTCATCGGGAAAAGGCGGGTCGCCCAACGTCGGAAAGCATTTTTGTTCGCGGGGTTCTGCCATTGTTACCTCCCACCGAAATAGCGCTTGAAGCGGCTCTCGGCTTTGTTGCGATCCCACACGCCATCCCAGTACGGATTCCAGGAGACGTAATCGAACCACGCGTTGTAACTCTCCAAGGAGTGGTCTTCCATGGACTTGTAATTGATGATGACGTTGGTGGCCACGCGAACGCCGTACTTGCGCAGCTCAGGAACCTTCTTGACGAACTCCAGGGTCGGCTCTACCGGACGTCGCATGGCTTCCAAGACTTCGGCGCACGCACTTTGTATGGGCACGTGAAGCACCTTCAGCAACCCTTGCTTCGCCAAGTAGAGCAACTCGTCCCAGGAGCGCACCGCCACCTGCGGCTCCACGTTCCGGATCGATATCTGTTTCTGGGACGCGGCGGCAATCAGACACCAGTCACGGATGACCTTGTTCGACGGGCTGTCAGCGATCAAAACGACGTCTTGGTGTGCTGCCATCTGCCACTCACGCATGAGCGCAAAGGCGTCAAGCTCGTAAGGCTTCCCGCGCGTCGTCTTGATGGTGCAGTACTCGCAGTTTTTGGTGCAACCGACGCTCACCCGAAGCGGATACATGCGTCGGAAAAGGTGGCCCTTTGCGTAGGCGCCATCGTCTTCCTTGAAGTCTTTCACCCAGAATGGCGGCGCGTAGTGGATCATGTCGTCTGTGTAGATGGGCTGGTGGTCCGCGCGGATGTGGTCAAGCCGTCCGACACCCTCCGGCAACGCGATATCGAATCTGCGCGCCAAGCAACCACCGATCCACAGTGCTGCGCGTTCATGTGCAAGCGCCTTCAGGCGCTCCAACTCTTCGATGTCGTTCAGCACCGCCAGGTCGGTTACCTGACACGACAGGACGATAATGTTGTCCGCCTCTAGCGGATCGTTCACGAATCGGTCGCGCCCCACCGCGTTTGCCCAGGACAGGAACTCTGCCCAGATAGACATGCACGCGGTGCACGAACAGTAGATGGTACCTTCCACGTCTTTGGCTTCAAACAGCTCACCGTTGCCAAAAATGTTTTGCTCTTTGAACATGTTCCCTCCTCCTTTTCATGTCGTAAAAAAGGCACACTATAAAGCGGTGTGCCAGCGCTTTGAAAGGACGGTGTCGCCGGTTGGCAGCCGGCGTATACCACGCCGTACCTGCCTCACGCCACCTGACGCGGCCTCTCCATGGCTCGACAAAACAAACCCAGCGTTGCCTGCCTCGCGTGGCCAAAGCTTGCGATGGCATGCCTAGCCGCTCCGGGCCGTACCTCAGCACACCTAACCTGCCATACCTCGCCTGACCGTTGCACACCGCGCCTCACCATAGGAAGCCCCGCCACACCAGACCTGCGGCACCCCGCGTTACCTGCCGAACCAGACCCGACCCGACCATGCCTAAACGTTCCCTTCCGGTCCTTACCTGACGGTGCCCCGCCTCACCAAACCTGCCATACCCAAACAGTAGCTCACACAGCCTTCTTCGTCACTTTCTTGGCTGCGGCCAGTGTTTTGCTCGCAGAGTTCATCGCTGCAAGTACCCCTGCGAGTTGTTTCAAGGTGCTGTAGCGCATCTTGAATATGTGCATGTCTTCCAACGCCTCGTTTATCAGCTCTTGGCGCATCTGTGCACTGGAGAGCACGTTCTTGGTCGCTCGGTAACCGCGACCGCTGTTCCGGTCTCGCTGCAGTGACACATACGCTCGAACGGACTTGTTGGTGTTCGGCAAAACCACTACCGCCACGCGGATAACTTCTTGCGCCTGCACCAGACGGTACTTGCGTGCCGCTTCATCCTTGTCCCATTCGAACATTCGGTGCAACGCTGTCTTGGGATTCTTGGCAAACGCAACGACATCCTTAGGCTTCAGCAGGCCCTTGTGCGTTTTTCGAATGACCTCCAACTCTGCAAGTTGCGCTTTCGTCAGTTTGCTGCCCGGTATCGTGCTCATTCCGCCCCCAGCACTTCGAAGGTACCCCACCCCATCCCGCAAGAGTTCTTGCTGTCCGGGCGCCCTTCACAAAGACCCACCTGCATACCCACGCGAACGAGCAGGTTGGTAACATCCTCCAGGGTGAACTGATCCGCGTCGAACCGTAGCCGTACTTTGGCTTCCCAACCCGGCTCCCACAAGGGCCGTGCGCGCAAGTCCGCGACACCCGTGGCATTGCGCACGGCCGCCTCGAAGTACTTGGGCTTCCCCTTGGTGATTTTCACGAGCGGATCGTGGCTAATCTTGTCAAAGCCGTCCGGGATGCAAAAGATGCTCAGCTTGGCCAAGGTCATCTTGAACCCAACCGTGCGACACGCGCTGACACAGGCCTTTCGGAACCCCGACGCGGGGAGGCCATCCCAGCCCGCAGTAGCGCGGTGGCGCGCTTGTTGGTAACATTTCTTGAAGTCCTTGGGGTCTCGCTTCTTCCCTTTCTTGGCTGTCGACCCCGCGGCTTGCTTGTCGTGCATCTCCTGGCGCGCTTTCTCGGAGAAAGCGTTGATGACCAGCGGCGCATCTCCTCTGATTTTGAAAACCGCGACCTGCATGTTGGGTGGCGGCACAACGACGTTTCGCTGCGCTACCCTTTTTGTTGCCTTCTTCGTCACTTTCTTCTTTGCTCTTGGCATCTCGTAACGTCCTTTCACGTTAGGGTTAGAAATCGGGCCCCGTTGCCAGCGGAACCCCTACACATTTAGCAGTTACTTCTACCCCAAAAGGACATCACTTTTGGCACTCCGGGCAGTACGGAGCTGTCCCGCCGGCATCTCCGTAGGGCAACTCCTCCCAACCTTTCGGCCAGCGGGTAACCTCCGCAGGGCAACTCCTCCCAACCTTTCGGCCAGCGGGTAACCTCCGCACCGCAGAGGTGCCCGTTCTCGTTGAAGTGGTGCACCACCTCGCAACGCCCTGGCTTGTTGCAACCCATGCAGTTTGTGTCGCGCACGCTCACAGCAGTGCGGTGGTCGCGGGCGTTGGCTTCCTCGAAGTCCTCAATCAGCTCCAGAACCTTCTTGTATTGTTTGCTGGTCAGCTGGGAACAACGGAAGGCCAAAGTGGGCGTGGGAGACGCAGGCGCGCACTCTAAGAGTGGGTCACCTGGGCCTCCCTTGCTCGTGTGTCTGGGATGGACCCATTCTTTCATGCTTCCTCCAAAAAAGTGTCAAAGAGAGCAGCGGGGCAGACTACTCACCACACTGCGGCTTCGCCTGGCGCGTTTTCCCCAAGTTCGGTCGCGATCCACCCACCTCCTGGTGCAGTGGGCCTCTGGGCTGCTCTCTTTGACACAGACGTTACTGCGGTTTGCGCGTATCGACGATAGGCAACGCTTGCCCTGAGACGATGACCTTGTCGCCAGGCGCCACGCGCTCATAGAGCTTCACGTCGCGCTCGATGCGCTTCCAGTCGAGGTAATTCTTGTTGAGCGACTTGCCCAGAATCTGGATGTAGACGGCGTCTGCTTCGGCCTCGGCCGCCTTGACGATCTTCATCTTCTCTGCAATCTTGAGCCTGTTGTCGGCACGCAGCAGCTCCATCGCTTGCTTGGCCTTCTCTTCCTGGATTTCGATCTCCCGCGTGCGCTTCTTCTCCACGGCTTTGGTGATGACGTCCGGATAATCGAAGTTGCTCGTCGTAACCGTGACAACCTCAAGCGGTGTTCCTTCGACTGCTTTCGTCAACTCAGCAAGCACAACCTTCTCGATGGCCTCTCTGTGGTCCCTGACCTGGGTGGTCTCATACTTGCTGACCTCCCCTCTGGCCACAGACCGCGCCACAGGGTTGATGTAGGTCTTGTAAAGCGTGCCGAATGCGAGCACCGATCCGTTGGGTCCCTTCTGGATGTCTGCACCCTTGCGGTTCAGAATGGACTTCAGGTCTTTGGCGTTGGCCGTGCGCAGTCGCGCCCGAACGTTGAGGTGGAACTGGAAGTTCAGGTCATCCTTGCACAGGATGTTCATCGGTTCTTGGATAGTCTCTTCCTTCATCTCAATGAGCACGATCCGGTCGCGGCCCCAACAGGAATGCCTTCCGGGCTGCAAAACGTCGCCCTGGAAGCCTTCGGGCGTGAGGATCATGCCCACATAGCCAGGCGGGACGAGCTCGGTACAGCCGGTGCCTAAGATGGCGATAGCGAAAACGAGGAGAAAACGCTTCTTCATGGTTTGTTCCTTTCGATGGCTTTCTTGAGATAGTTGTTGGCCGCTTCACGGTCCGCTTCGGGACCATCGTCGACCGCTTTGAGATACGAGTCTTTTTTTGCTTCTGGTCTCTCTGCTGGCGGCGCTGGCCGCGCTTCGACCACCTTGCGGTGACCGTCTTCATGAACGTCCGGATTGTCGATTCGCTTCCCTGGGCCGAAGAAAACGAACAACGCCAGGATCGCGACAATGAGTCCGATGCCTTTGAGCACCAGGTTTCTGGTGTGCTTCTGTAACCCGACCTTGCCCTGCACCAGACGCATGGCGTCGGGAACCATCCACGCCAGGATGAGCAGCAACACAACGGCTTTGATAAGCCACAACCACGCTTGCACGTCAGTTCCGATGTTCATCCGCCTTCTCCTTGGTAAGCCTCTACGCGGGCTCGCATCATTTGCATGAGCTGCGTGTGTTCCTCGCGGAGCATGTCCGCGCGCAGGATCACGCCCTCAGGCATGCTCCAGTAGCCACCGATCTCATCGTTGTAGCGAGCGAGCCAGGTCGGCTCCGTTCCGTTGTTGGCGCAGCGATAGACGTCGTACTTGCGCCCCTCGCACACAATGCGCGCTATGAACTCACAGCAATCGCAGTCGTGCTTGTAGATGGGGTATTTCTCGCAGCGCATGTCGTGCCCGAATTCCTCTGGACGGCCGGGGCCATCGGGCATCTCCTCTAGCAGCTGCCCCATGCGCCCGAACCAATCGGGCCGGCGCTCCGGGAGGCGCTCGCAATACTTGAGTAGCTTGCACTTCGCGCAGCACACCTCCAGTAGGTTGAATTTTTTTACCAGGTTTTCGCTCATAGATTGAACACCCTCCTCATCTCTTCCTCGCGCTCCGGGGTGAACTCCGGGTCACGGTAGAACTCCTTGCCGCAGAAGCACGTCATGAGCAGCTTGCGTGGTTTGTATCCCGGCGGCGAACAGACGGTGTAGTCCCAACTGCAGCAGGTTCGCTGGCTCCACACCCACGGCCGGAAGATGTAACCGAGCTGGTGGAAAAAGCGACGCAGTTGGGCATGCAGGACAGGAAAGCGGAGATCGGGGCGCATCAATGGATTGTCCTCTTTCTGATGACAGCTGTGCCCTCTTCCAACATCTTGTCCACGTCACGGCTCTCATCGTAGCTAGCACAGCCGGGCGCCAAGCAACCCTTCCAATTGTCCGCGTTGATGTCTGGGACCGCTGGCGTCACTGTGAATTTGCGCCCGCAGTACTCGCAGCGGAAAACAGAGACGGGCGTCCCGTGCTCGTTTTCTTCGTCGCGGAGTTTCACGACTTATCCCGAATCGCCATAACAAGCGCCTCCAACGCGCCCGGCTCTGTACCGTCACCCACGTGAAAAGTGAACTCCCCTAAACGTGTGTCCAGAACGTCAGCGAGCACCAGAGTGGCATAGGTCGAGCGATCCGTTGCACCCAAAGCCACAAGCGCCTCTTCGTCCGTTGCGTACTTTCCTCGGGTCATTGCCCGGAGAAACCTCTTTGCGTGTCCCATATTTCCTCCCTAATCGTTGAACATGAACAGGGAGCAGTCGTCGTATTCTCTCGGGTCGTACTCCTCCCAGTCGGTTGCTTGTTTATCCTCTTCGGGCACGCGCTCGTCGAGGGACTGCGTGTGGTTCTTCCAGTACTTCGTCTCTGGGTCGCTTGTGCGGTAGATGGCCGAGCGCACCGCGCAGTGGAACTTGGCTTCTTCGTAGGTCATCGGATCTCCTTCATGGGTTTGTACTCCAGGCCTGGGTGTTTCTTGCAAGCGTCGCAGGTGTCAAAGGTCTCCGGGCCGCCCATGTAGACCTCGCCTGTGCTCACACGCTTAGTGCCCCCGCATTCCTTGCAGGGCATCTCGTTGCGCAGTCGAATGACCTCGTTGGCCAGCTCCACGATGACAGCCGAGTCCGGGTCGGATTGGATGGCGCGCTTGCGTGCAGACGCGATGAGACGCTGAACCCTACTCGGCATCGCGGGCCTCTCTTTCCAGGGCTACCAACGTGACTATCTGACCCTCCAGAAACATGTAGCGTTTGTGCACGTCGGCGTACTCTCTGCCCAGCTTTCCGTAGCTGATCTGTGAAACGGTCCACAACACCGTGCCCGGTATCAAGAGCGCGGCGCCCACAGCGTTTGCGTCCAGAAGGAACGCAACGAACGCAACGAACTCAGCCAGGAGCGCGATGATGCACCTGCGGATGTGGATGCCTTGCTTGTCCAACACGATCTCGAGCCTGTCTGTGCACGCTCGCGCCTCCGCTATGAGGTCCGCTCGGTTCACTGGCCCGCTTTCCTCTGGATGTCGTAGGGATCGATGCCGGCAGCACGCACCACGTTGTCCAACATCGCCAGAATGGTTCTGGCGTCCTCCTTGCCCATGAGCGGGTACAAGAAGGCTTCGCTGAAAAACGGTGCCTCATCGTCACCCTTCTCGTACCCGGGCAGCTCTGAGAACTCCACGTTGATGCTCTCAGGCTTGTAAGCGTAGATGCGCTTGACGGCCTCGAGGAAGTTGTCGCTGCAGACGTGGCTGAGCACAGCGCCGCAATCGGCGCATTTGATTTCGAAGTTGTTGGTCATAGTCCGTACTTCTCCTTGAGCCTATCCAGCTCCTCTTTGCCGTGGATCTCCCCGATGAACTTGAGAGCCTCGTCGTAAGTCTTGGTGAATTGGTTGGGAGGTGTCTTTCCCTCGGCACGTGAAACCATGCGGTCCACGGCGTTCTTGACGTTCTCCGTTTCCTTCTCCATGTAGTAGTCGACGAGATCCTGCTTCGTGCAGTTGATAAGGATGAAGTTGTCCACGATGCTGGAAAAGACACAGTAGCGGCCGTTCGGCTGTTTGATGACTTGGTGGCTCACACGCAATCCTCCTCTCCGTCTGGCGGCCCTGGGTCTTTCTGTGCAAGCTCCCAAGTCGCGTATACGTAGCCGCTCTTGCCAGCGTAGCCGGGCTCACACTTCTCGACACCTTCGCTGCCACAAGGAAACAGGTCGTCTAGCCGACAACCGCAGCCCTCGGTTATCAGACCGCTGTAGCCGTTGAGTTGGAGCCACTCGTACACGATTTCGGCAACACAGTTGTTGCCCGTCCCAGCAGGCTTGGGTTTGTTGTCACGCAGTGCTCGGAAGGCTGCGTGTTGGGCACACTCGACATCCGCCGCAATGTGCTTGGCCTCCATGGGACAGTCCCAGACGCTACCGCCGGGAGCCCACTCACACGCGTCCCCATTGGGGCCGCAGTTGCCGCAGAGTTTTGGATTCATGAGAACTCCGCGTCGATGTGGCTCCACGGACCTTCTCCGTGACCCACGCAGTTTGCTTGGCCTTCAACGAAACGCACCAGGTTGAAGTCTCCCAGTTCAGCGTGGCAGGTGTGCAGCTCATCGGGTGTGATGTGCGTCGGGTTGCCATGGTGCCCTCGACGCTTGATGACGTCCATCAGCTTCTCCAGCGCAACGACCTCACGGTATTCATCCATGATGAACGAGTACGGGTCGTCCAAACGCTTTTTCCAGTCACCTATGTTGTCGATGATTCCCGGAATGACATGTAGACTGAAGTACCAGCCCTTTGAAGATTTGCCGATATGCAGCTTCTGCAGGTGGCCACATTCGGCGCAGGGGCCATACCAGTAGTAATTGGTTCCCATCTAGTTCCCTCCTTGCGGCCCAACGTAGCGGCCCATCGTATTGATGTAGCCGATGTGCTCTTTGAGCTCCTCTAACGTCAGCGCGCGGCCTAGTTCTTTTTCCATGCGCTCCCACTTGTCGCGCAGGTCTTTGTGCACCCACGCCGACGACATGAGCTGCTGACGCTTTCGGATGTAATACGGCTTGCCGCGATTCATCCCTGGTTGTACTCCGCCGACGGATTCAGGCACGCCTTGCAGAAGTACACGGCCACGGCGCAGCAGTCGTGCAGCCAGAGGCCTTCGCCGTTCGGGTCGTTCTCGTGCAAGCTGCACACGAACTCCTGCCCATTGATGTCGCGTGCGTACTCACCTTCTTTCTTGGGCGGCTGAACGCCCTGCATGCCCTCGTGCGCCACGAAACCAATCCTGGCTTCGCCTCCGCAGTGAGCACATTTGGTGGTCTCTGGAAACTCCGCCTGCCAGGTGCGGTCCAGGCCTTCTTTACCGATCGTTACTTCCATTGTCTCCTCCTTGCGTAACACGGTCTTCCAGGTTCCAGAACATTTGGAACGTTCGATCTCCCAAAAGTTCGTTTGCTCTTTCCGGCACAATTATCTCTGCGTCCACAAACGTATTCAGTAGCGTCCGTGTCGCTTCCACTGCCAACTCCTGTCGTAACCCAAACGCCATGACGTCGTACTCCACGCGCGCATCCGCGCCCGGTGGACTACGAACGTCTGTGCGCGCCTGTACGTGCCGCGCCGTGCGGTCTGTGATGTCGCTCAGCTCAAAAACAACACTGCTGGCCAGCATCCGCGCCACCAGTAAAAGCTGCTGCTGAACGTCCACCCCTTCCAGCCGCGCTGTCACCTTCATAATCCGCTTGGCATATTTGGTAACGACGTTCCCCATCTCCTTCTGATAATGACGCGTGATGGGAAACGTAGCGGCTACTGCCTCCTCTGTTGGTTCTGGTAGTCTCTCAGCTATGACGCACCTCCTTTCAGTTTCATGATCGCCTGCACCAACGTCCCCAGGAGCGCGTCAGCGTTAGCCACGTCCATCCGGAACTCCTTCACAGGTTGGTTGAACGTCAGCCCGATAACCTTCTCGTCCTCGATGAGGAACACCTGCATCGCCACGTCGTCGGCGGGCATGATGGGCCGGGACGTTGCGCGGGCTTCGCCCTTCTTGTGTTGGAAATCAACGCTTATCACGTTTTCCTGAGAAGGCGCTGTGTCCGTCTCCTGACCTGGTTCTTTCTTTGATTCCTCGGTCATCCTGTTCCCTCCATTTCATCACTCTGATGGGCGACGACATGCACACCGGACAACGCCCGCGCGGAAACACCGCTTCCATCATCGGCCGTGCTGCCCAGTCAGTGCTGACGCAGTAGATGGTTTGCTTGTGTGCCCGGTTCCTCTCCCGGTCCTTGAAGCTGCCAATCCGCACGGTGGCTTTGCAGTTTCTGCACTGGCCCACCGTCGCCAGGAACTTCTCCTTGCCCCACTCCTTGCACAGCTTCCGTGACGGGCACTTCTCGCAGTCTTGTTTGGTCGCCATAACGCCTCCTAAAAAAGACAGCTAGTGAGGGCTGTCTTTCCTCCGCCTCCTTTTACCAGAAAGAGGCATCATCTTCTGTCGTCGACTTCGAGGTCTACACGCTGGTTGCACTCGCTTTGTTTGAGCAGCGACGCGCCGCCCACCATGGTGAGCAGGAAAGGCTCGTACTCCTCACCCTTGAACGCCAGCGTTCCAGCGTTCTGGCCGTCCACAAAGACCGTCACCTTGGTGTGGTCGCCCTGCTTGGTCGTTCGCAGGCGCATTCTCATTTTCCCCTCGCTTTCTCCGTAGCCGCTTTGACGATGTACAGCTTCATCTTGTCCTCGTCTTCGACGCTGTCGAAGTCCCAACCGCATTCGTAGGGAAGCATGCGAATCTTCGCCCCAGCAGCCTTGGCGATGTCCTTGACCTCAGACATGTAGAGGTCGATCTCCATCCAAGCGGTGCGTACTCTTTTAGCCATCAATAGTTCCTCACGATCACCTCGCCCACAGGCCCGCGCCCGTTGGACTTGGAATTGATGTTGCGCCGAGCCTTGACGCCCTCGACGTTGTAAGCTTTGTAGCGCTTCCTGACCCACGCAACGTCTGAGTTCGAGAGCATCCACTTCACGCCTCTCTTGTTCAGACAGTCCAGGGCGTCGGCCAACTGTTTCTGTTCGTTCGGTCCGAACCCGTCTCGCGTATACGCCGTAAAGTCCACGCCAGCGTAGGGAGGGTCGCAATAGACGAAGTCGCCTGGCTCGGCCTCACGCAAGCACCCCTCGAAGAATCCGGTGTAGAGCGTCACGTCCTGGAGCGCCAACGACACGGACTCGATGTTCTCGTCGTCGCAGATGGTCGGGTTCTTGTACTTGCCGAAGGGCACGTTGAACTCGCCCTTCTTGTTGACCCTGTAGAGCCCGTTGAAGCAAGTCCTGTTGAGGTAAATAAAACGCGCTGCGTCCTCAGGGCCCCAAGAGGTGGTTCTTCGAACCACCCTCAGCTCCTCGAACTGGCGTTTCGAGTACCGCCAGCCCTTCAGGAATTGCATGACCATCTCGGGCTTCGAACGGATCATCCGGTAGGTGTCCATCAGATCGAAGTTCAGGTCGCCAAGCGTCGCTTGCGTTACCCTCTCATCCCGGTACAGCGCGAAGTAGACCGCAAGCCCTCCAGAGAAGGGCTCGAAGTAGTGGTTCCACTCCTTAGGCATCCTGGGTAGCAGCTGTGCCAGCAGCTGGCGCTTCCCTCCCGCCCACTTCAACAAAGGTTTTGGCAAGCCCATCTCTGCCTGCATTCGTCGTACCCAGTCACCCATCAGTTATGCCTCCTCAACAGTGGACACGTAGCCGGTATCTTCTCCTCTAAAATTTTATGCACACGCTGCGCCGCTTGCGTTGCCGCTGTCTGGCGCACTGCGTCTTGCTCGTACCCCGTTTGGGCGTCAGGCCCGTTTGCGATGAACTCGTCGATGAAGCGCGTGACCGTACGCGAGATGAACTCTTCGAGGCTGCTCCCAGCCCCGAGACACAACGCGCCCAGCGGACAACTCTGGCAGACGGACTCAACCATCGATCTTCGGCGCTCCCCACTTCTGCACGAAGCTGTACAGCTCGCAGTGCTCCGGCAGCTGGTTGTACAGCTTCGCTGCGTTGCTCACCACCGCTTGCGACTCCGCCATGTTCTTCACTGCCGAAAATGTTTCCGCATCAAACGACTTGCCCTTCTTGCGACCCAGCGCCTCCAGCGTGCGTTTGCTGTCTTCCTCTGCCATCTGCGCGAACATCGCGTGCGGCCCCAGCGGCGCACACTTCGCCGCGAACGGGCATGTCTTGCATTTGGGCTTCATGGCCAAGTTACTCCGTATGGGATCACGTTCATGCGAATGTGCTCGTTCAGCGAACAGTGCGCGGGAAGCTTGCCACGCAGCTTTCTAGCGACCTCCGCGGTATGCATCTCTGCGCCAACCATGTCCCAAAACATTCCGTGTGGTCCTGTGTGCGTCGCACACTTCGCAGCGAGCGGGCATTTCTTGCATTCAGGCTTCACAGCACCACCTCGACAACAGGACCGTTGACCTCGACACCCATCTTCACTTGGATGAGGCACTCGGGCTGCAGGTTCGGACATCGCTGCGGCAGAACCTGCTGCACTGTCATAATTGCATTGCGGGCGCCGCGCTTGAGTAGCCCCGTACTACACGTCTCGTCGGCCACACCCAGGTACTTCGAAGCGAACTGCAACGCCGCGGCGTTGAAGATGACATCGAAGCCGTACGCCAGACACAGCGCGGAATGCGGGCATTGGGAACAGGCGTGCTTCACATGCGCCTCCCGTAATCCTGGATCTGAAGCCACAGGTCTGTGTCGGTAAGCGCGTAGCCCAAACAGGCAATGTACGCCGCCTGGTGTGGCGGAGAAAACGCGTAGCCGCCCTTGCGGTGTAAAAACACTCGGCTGCCGATACACGCGCGCTTGAGCACGTTTCCGACGATTCCGTGTGTAGCGATCTCAGCCTCGCAAGGGGCGCCAGACAAAACATCTTCGAGTAGAATACCAACCACGCGCGCTGTGTCCCCGTGCTGCGCTTTGGCGAGGATAATCTGCCCATCTTTGCCAATGGCCACGGGCGCGCCCGCAGGTATGTCCTCAGCGAAGTTGAGTTGGTACGACGCTACCGTTGAAGGCACTTTGGGTTTGAGCACCGCTGGGTTCGCGGAGGCAATCCATTCATGGTGCTTCTTGGCCCAGTCACAATCCCCCGGCACCGTAAGTGACAGGTAGTCCTTCGCTGCTCTCAAATCAAGGCCGCGGGTTCGCCGCAAAGCCTTGATGATTCGTATCGCCGGCAAGCGACCCTCTGGTAAGCAGAAGGCTGTGTACCGGCATCTGTTACAAGGATTGCTCAAGGTCCCTCCTTGTCAGCTCCAGGGGGAGCTCGTCGATACTCTTGTACCCCACACGCCGTGTGCTGCTGAAGCGAACTACCAACGTGCACAAATCCCCCTCGTACTTAGGCTCCACGCGGATGCGCGGCACTTCGCAAGTAAACTCGGCCGCCGTCTTTTTGTAGACCTGTTCTATGTGGCTGCTGATGACGTCCGGGTTGCCCTGGTACGTCATCAACTCGAACTTCGAATACATACGCTTCAGCCTAGCCTGCTTGGCCCACGTGTCGAAGCGTTGACGAAAGAACTGCTCGATGCCGAGAGGCAAGCACAGAGCGCTGTGTTTGCATATCTGGCAATCAGTCAAGCGAGACCTCCACCAGAACACTGCGCAGCCTCACGACAGCGCTGCCGCGGAGCACGAACGCCGGCGCCCTGAACTCCTCCACACGGGGATGAAGTGCCGCAGGTTTGTTTGGGCAAGTCTTTGGGAACGCTCGCGCCGCTTGCGCTGCCGTGATGTCGCAAGACCTTCTGAGGCGCTCAGCCCCGCGGGCGCTGCGGTCTCCGTCCTTCAACGCACGGGTGCGCGAGAACGTCGCTGTGAAGTGCTCCTTGAACTCCGCTGCGAACGCTTCATCGAAGCCACCGGGCAAGCAGATGGCGCTGTGCTTGCAGGTTTTACACACGCGACGATCCAATTGAAATCCCCCCTCCAAGCGTCATTTTCGGCCAGATGAGTCGCATGCGAAAGTCATCCCCTATCACTTCCCAATGCACCTCGGTAAGATCGCGTCGCGCAGGGGCCATAAACGGGCAGGCGTCCGGGAACGAATCCACCAGCCGCTTTCTGAGCTTCGCAGCGAACTTGTCGGCCTCCAACCGAAGCATAGCCACGTCACCTGGTTTGGGTAGGCTCCATGGCGTGCTCCTGGCTATCTCCTGAAACAACACAGGAACGTACTCGTCGCCGTGTGTCAGGCAACGCGCGCTGTGCTTGCATGTCTTGCACACTTTCTTCACTCGTCCTCCAGCTTCAGCGTCACAC
>Ga0180432_10003193_pt1 | contig 23738 bp, 18 predicted proteins | sample SS_ome_10_FD_132414 | JGI IMG/M metagenome (GOLD analysis project Ga0180432, IMG submission 132414) | Hypersaline lake sediment archaeal communities from the Salton Sea, California, USA - SS_1_MS_2 metaG | ecosystem: Environmental > Aquatic > Non-marine Saline and Alkaline > Hypersaline >... | reverse complement strand
CGTAGTTTCGCGAGAGCAACCCATTGTCTACCAACCGATGATACCTTCGAGGGTCAATCACGTCGCTATCCCTTTGGTAGCATAGAGATGAACGTTCGTGCTCACAGTTTCAGAGATGCACCCGTGTCACATTGTCACGTCGGACTCATCTATGCTGGACAAGACTGAGAGTGTCTCCGTGTCAGTTCACATGGACTCCACACTCGGTATTTACGTCATCCTCTCCACGGTGGGAAACTGGAACATGGTTAGGGTTCAGTTTCCAGCAAGCCGGCTGGCGTTGGAGTGGTTGGTGTACTTGATACAATGATCTCGTAGAGTTGCACTGAGTAATCATCAAGCCGCTCTGCGTACAGGAGCCGCGAAGGGGTAACCCATTGTGCTGCAACGATGACGCTGGTTCCGTACGTGAGCTGGTAGACCTCTGGGCAGGTGACATCAACTGCAAATAGCTGTGTGGTAAGATGTTCATCATCCGTGGTTTGGCCCAAGAAGGCGATCCACTTTCCGTCTTGTGACCACTGTGGAGGCAGTTCTAGACTGATCCGATATCTGCTGCCCAGGTTGGTGTTCGCTGTATTGTATGTGGCGTCTACGATAACTCCGTTGGTGTCCATAACGCGCAGGCTGCGTTCTCCACTGGTAGACACAGCGAAAAACGCCAGCCTATCGTCAGTAGGTGAAGGTATGGGCCATAGTTCGGCGTAGTTCGGCGTGTTGGTCACGTTTACGGGTAGAGTGGGGGTGGCAGCTAAGGTTATCATGTAAATGTCACCGCCATCCCCATGCTCAGGCCACACAAAGTAGTAGGTTTCTTTGGTCTGGGTGGATTCCACAAACTGTAGTGATGCACTTGCCGTATTGCTCGGAAACTCAGGAGATTCATCAATGGGCTGAAAAAGCGGGCGGTATAGAACTGCTCCGACAACGCATAGGAATATGATGAGTATCAGGGCCAGCAGAGTCGTATTGGTGTGCAACTTCCACCAAAACTGGTCAAACAATCCCGGTCTCGAAGAGGATTGGTCTGCGTGTTTGCCCGCTTGTTCCAACGTCACCGGTGCTTCTTGTCCTTAGCTTTCTTGGGATAAGACGATACACGTTCCCACAGCTGGGTCTTGCGTCTGACGAGATACTCGTGCTTCACTGTATGTGGCCTAAGTGTCAAGCTTATGCGATCTGCCGCTTCTAGTTCAGCTTGTGCTTCCTTAACGTGTTTCACCTCCAAGAAGGCTTCCGCCCTAGTAAGCCGTCGGTTGAGGGCTTCTGGTGGCGAGGGTGACTCATCGCACGGTGTATTGTCATCACCGCCTGTACCTGGGAGGCCCGATGAGAAAGAAAGAATCGCCGGCACACCCAATCCGAGCAGCCCGCGCATCCGAGAAAGCAATAGCTTAAGCATCTACTTCCCCCCTTTGGATTGATCTTGCTTGCTTGGCGGATCAGAAATGCTGTCGAACTTGAATATATATCTCCCTGGAGTGACATCATGATCCCGATAGAAACGCGAAGCGAGTCGCCAAAGAATGCGTTCTTCGTAGAATCCTTCAGCCTGCGCCAGGCCGAGTTTCTGGCGTAGACTCTCCTTGTGAAGCACGAAAGCAGTTCGGATGGTGTAGCCCCATGACACTGCACCACGGATTGCCATCAGGTAGAAGCAGAATGCCAGGACAACAGCAGTTCCCAGTTTAGCCAGTGCTGAGAGCCAAGTCAGCAGCTTGTCCCACGGCAGAGCCCACAATAGCTGATATCGTAGTATGTCTACGTAAACCAACTCTGCTCCAAAGACCAAGGTGACCACAGCCATATTGAGCAGAAAGTCCAGCAGTGCCTTCTCTTTTTCCACGTAGGACGCATACCCACTCTTCTCCAATAGCGGTGCCAGAAAATGCCAGAAAGTCACAGCATCAATACCGTACAGGTGACCGGGGTACTCTTCTGCAGCAGCGATAGCGTTGCCCAGCCTAGTAGGTAGAACCCGCCATGTCTGATGGTGAGGATACATCCAACAGAGCTCATGGTTGAAGATATTCCGCATCAGTTCGCACTCACGGATTCTAGCAGGGGCATCCTGAGAAGCCTGATCAGATTGTGTGACCTCTTCATCCAGTTGCTGGATCTGCTCCTGCAGATATCGCACGCGCCGGTAGTTGGAAATCCGCAGTCGTTTGCCGATTCTGAGAGGAAGCAGTGGATAGCCTTCAAAGAACCGAATGATGGGAACATTCAGGACCGCCAATACATATGCCCCAAGCAGAACGAAGAACAGAACAACTACTGCAACGGGAAAAAGAGGCTTGTGTTCTTGCAGTAGTTCATACACCCGTGTCTGTTCAAATAGCGGCACGATGAAGGCGATATTCAGTCCCACTAGGATAAACGAAGGGATAACCACAGACAGACGCAGTGCCTGCAAGAATAGCGCTACAATGTCGGATAGGGTCTTGACGAATACTGACATCTGCCCTCCTGTTCACCACTCAACAATACACGCAGTGCCTTTTGCGCTTTGGCCCGGTGCTGCACTTACTGAACTAGTAATAGGCTTCCTCGTCGCCCATGGCTTGCACGCCCTGGCCGATGGCCTCGACGCGGCCGTGACGGCCCAATTGCTCCGCGCCGACGGTGGCGAAGGAGAACCCGGATTCGATCGGGGTTGAGGGATTGCTGCTTCTGTTGGACCTCAACGGTTCACCTTCTATTGGAAACCCACGAACTCGACTTGTCCTTCTACACTATGACCCGGCCACACCAAGAAGTCGAAAGCCCAATCGCGCATCGATAGACAGTCCAACCAATCCGGTGCGACGTCAAGCGGCACCGCCTGACCGTCCACGTAGAACGCGACGCCGCCTGGGGATTGCTCGATCTGTAGCAGGATTGCTTGACCAGGCGTGACAGGTGCTTGCCCCAGCTCAACGCTGCGCCAGCCCTCCTGGGGGTAGTATTCCTCGATGATCACAGACCCGATATCCAGCCCCACGTGATAGGCCCGTTTCACGATGTTTTCCTGGCAACCCCAGTTCGTGATGAGACGCGGAGCTTTGCCCGTCTTTTCGACGTACACGGAGGCCGCCACACCTGTGGACTCCCAGGAGGGCGCGTTGCTGGGATGCAGGCTCGCCAGCAGATCGTCGTCAGTCTGATTGCGACAGGCGAAAGAGAGGCTCCCACTGGTGACGTCCATTTCGCAGACGTGGTTGGCGTCGTCGAGTCGCCACTCGGACTCGAACGTACCCGACGTGGTGAAATCGTCGTAGAGCCGGTAGCCCTGTAGCAGGCTGGGCACTCCAGTCGCCGGTTCAGATGGCTCTGCCGTCTCACATCCTTGAGCGCAGCCCAGGTCCCTGGACCCCACGATATCACCGTCAATGCGAATGAGATAGTGGTACTTGATCTCCTCCTGCCCGGTTGGGGTTCGAGCGGGGATGTAGCCTTCTTGCCAGAGCTCGCGCCACTGAATGGTGTATGCCATGTTGGTGTTGGGCTCAGCCGTGAGCGGGAAGCCGATGGTGCGCGTCCTGCTTGACTCCCACTCCTCACCGTATGCTTCCGATAGCGCACCTTCGATGCTCCCGCCAACGCCCAGGGATACTTCGACACCGACGCCAGCTTGCCCCCCCACTTCCCAGTGCACGGCGTGGGCTGCGGCGTAGGACAGTTCAACCTGCTTGGTCATCGTGCCATCCATGATCCCGCAGTTACATACCACTTCAACTGCCGTCTCGGCGGCAATCGGTGTCGGAGCGCCGGTTTCGACTGCTTCCTCCACTTGCAGGGCGCTCTCTGCTGAAGGTGCAGTCGTCGGTGCGCAGGCTGTCAGTACAGCGATTGTGAGACCGGCGATCCCCAATTGACAAGACTCAAAGACCTTCATTTCCTCACCAGGTGAATTCACACGATCACTCTTGGCTGCCCTGTCGCGTTACGTCAGGTCTCTCAATCGTCCGCAAGCAGAGTTCGCAGCGCCTTCTGCGCTCGAGCCGCGTCCGTCCCGGCGCTGCACTTGCTGAACCAGTAATAGGCTTCCTCGTCGCCCATGGCCTGCACGCCCTGGCCGATGGCCTCGATGCGGTCGTGGCGGGTCAGGGGCTTGACGGCCAGCAGGATCAGGGCCAGGCGCAGGCCGGTCAGCTCGTCCAGGTAGAAGGGTCTCTCACCACTGGTGGCGCGGGCCAGGTCGGTGGCCTTGTAGCCGTTGGCCCGCAGCGCGTTCAACAGGTGGTCGGCTATGGCGCGCAGCGGGTCGCCGCCCAGTTCGATGCTCCACATCGCGCCCGGGGCGGGGTGGTCGGAACGACTGAAGTCACTACTACGAACGCCGCCGGAACGACTGAAGTCGTTACTACGAACGTTGTTGGGGAGCCATTGGTAGAGAGCCACGCGGTAGCCGTTGCCGGACTCGGGGATGGCGTAGAGCACGAAGGGCCGCTCGGGGTCGGGCTGGGGCGGTGGGGTCGCGCGGTAGGGCACGCGCTGAGGATCCCGGCGCGGCGCGGGGGTGCGATGTAGGGGCGCGGTCCCCGCGCCCTCTTCGCCCACGTCTGCCTCGAACAGGCGCATGCGACCGCGGTAAGGGATGGGTTGGTCGAATCGCCGGGGGCCGGCGACGCGCCAGGCGTAGCAGGGTGGGCCGGGGAAGGGAGCGTCGAGCCGGTGTTCTTCGCGCAGGGCCTCGTAGCCCGCCGCGTCCAAGGGTGCCACGTCGACCAGTTCCACCGTGCCGATGAGCGCGCCGTAGGCGAGTGCCTCGGGGTCGAATCCCAGGGCGCGGCAGCGGCCATCGCGCCGCCGGGTGCTGGCGTGGACGGCGAGCGGTCCCCGGTAGTGGACCTGCCAGGTGCGGACGTCCACGCGCTTCTCCCCGCGGACGATCTGCTCGGCTCGGGGCTGGTGGAAGCTCAAGGCCTTCATGATTGGATGCTCACTTGCTCACACGGTCTCACTCCGACGGCTCCTGTTTCGTGGTCAGTCCTGCGCGATTGGAAATCGCGGCTACAGGTCTGATGTGATTCTCATCTGCTCGCTCGATCTCACTCCAACGGCGCCCGGTTCGTGGTTAGCGCGATTGGAAATCGCGGCTACAGCTCGGGTTCGAGGGGCTCGCCCTCCAGCTCGATCTTGTCCAGCCCGACGGTCGTCATCACCTCGTGGATGGTGCGGAACTGATCGCCCTGGAGCTCCAGGCCAGCGGCGAGACGCGCGGTCAGCGTCGTCGTGGTCACGAACTTGCTCGCCTCCTGGGCCAGCGCGTCGGTGATCTGCTTGATCCGCCGGTACAGGTCCCAGCTCAGCCTCCCTCTGATGGAGAGGTACTGCCCGTCGGTGAACTCGGCGTTGTAGGTCTGTTCGATCTGGAACTCGGCTTTGCCCATCTGGGGGATCACCAGCCCCAACGTGCGCAGGTTCCGAGCGCCGGCCGTTCCATCGCCGCGCACCGTGACGCGGAGCGTGGACAGGTGTGTGATACCCTGGTCGTGGCACACGTCGAGCAGGTGCTGGAATGCCTGCTGGGGCACGCCCTGGCCGCGCAGCGGCTCCTGGGGCGGGGTGATGACGATCTCGTCACCGCAGGTACACTGGCTCTTCGGGTGGCCGCAGATTGGGCAGATGGGTTCTGGTCCTTCGTCTGTTGGGGGCTTGACCTTGCCCTTGATGGGCAGGTCCAGCCGGGCGGCCTCTGCGGGGAAGTAGAGATGCGCGTCGTCGCCCACCTGGACCGCCGGCGGAGGCGACCCGGACTCGTATCCTATCTCCGCTTCCGCGTCGTAGTAGACCCACACGTCGCTCTTGACGCCGTTGAGGATCGTCCGCTTGAGCTGGTTCAGGTCCAGCAAGATCGGTAGCCCCAGGCGGCGGGCGAAGGCCTGGCGCAGTTCCTCGGTGCTCATGCTGACCTGGTTCGTGTCCCAGCCCCTGGACTTGACGTAGGCCGCGGCCAGCGCGGGGCTGTCGCCGGTAAGTGTCTTCTGGTGCTGCCACAGTGCCCTCAGCACCACCGCCGATTGATCTTGCTTCACCTCTCCCTGGTCCTGGGCGGGTAGCATCTCATGCGCCAGGTTGGCGTCCCGCTGGGGCGCGTCGGCGCGGGGGAAGTAGAGGTGGCGATAGGCGCGGGTGATGGCCACGCGTACCTCCAGTTCCGCCGCCTCGCCCATCTTCTTGAGTTTCTTGCGCTGCTGCTCGCTGAACTCCCCCATCCGCTCCGTGTCCCCCGTGATGCGCGCGATGGCCAGGTAGCGCTGCGCGGTCTCCACCACGTCGTCCACCCGCTCGCCGTCGGCCACGAGAAACAGCACGTTGTTGCGGAAGCGCCGGTACCCCTCCAGCGTGCCGGCGTGGCTGGCGATCTTGCACGCCAGTTCCGGTGGCGCGGGCTCCGTCGCCGTCACGGTGGCCGCGTCGTAGTGCAGAATGGCCAGCTTGGGGAGCCCGGCGTCGTCGTCCACGTCGCTGGCTTCCTGCGGGAAGGGAACGACGTGCAGCACGCCGCTTTTCCAGACCTGGCGAATCCGCTGGTCGAGTTCCGCCTTGGCCTTCGTGCGTCCGACCATGCCCATCTCGTCGGTGATGATCTTGTTGAGGGATGGTTCCGTCTTGAAGCGGTAGCGGCGGCCGTCCCAATCGAAGAACCAACCTTTGTCGTAGAGGCGCTCGGCGGCCTTGTGGATCAGCAGCGGGTCGTCGCCGGGGACCAGGACGCCCAGGAGCAGGTCGGCGGGGTCCACGCCCGAGGCGATCCCCTGGGTCAGGCTGTGCAGGAAGGCGGTCGTCGCCACGCGGCGCGTGTAGGGTGGTTTGCCGGCCTGCAACCAGGCCTGATCGAAGACCTGGGCGTGGGCCGGTGAGCCCGCCTTGGGGCTGGCGATGTCGGCCTCGATGACCTGCTTGAACGTCGGCCGGTCCAGGCGACTCGTCAGGTCGCCGGCCAGGTCCTCGTCGGCGAGGTCCAGGTGGAAAGGATGGATCAGGTGCGTGCCGGGCGGGCGTGTCTCCCACAGGCCGCGGACGGCCATGGCCAGGAGGCGCAGCGCGCCCCGTGTCTTCTGGAAGTTGGGGATGGTGGACGTCTTGCGGTTCAGCGTGTTCAGCAGTTCGGGGTGGAAGGGATAGCACTCGACGATCTCGTCGGCGTATTCGGCGCGCAGGGCACGCTGCGGCAGGTTGGCGTCGCGATCCACGAGCTGGCGGTAGGAGTCCGTGTACGCTCTGGCGACCTCGTCCCCGGCTCCTCGATCGACGGACCGGAACAGGCGATGGGTCACGATGGCCGGAATCTCCGTCTCGCCCGTCGGCGTGAGCACCCGCTCCTGGCGCGCCGACACGCGCTTGGCCTCGGCCAACTCGTGGCGCAGTTCTTCGGTCTCCCGGCCGAACGCGTCGCGGGAATCGGCCAGCGTGAGAATTGCCACCACACGCTCCTTGCTGGCGGCGAACTCGAAAAGCGACATCAGGAAGGCGACCGTCTGCTCGGCCAGGTCGGATCTGCCCGTGACGGTGGGCACGGCCTTGGCAGCGCGCAGGTGGCGTGCCACCTCGTCTAGCATGATCAGGGTAGGCGCGTCGCCGATGAGCTGCTCAAGCAGGCCCGTACCCGGGGCGGACCGGTCCTGGTCGCTGCCCGCGGCGTGGGCGTATCCCGCTGCGCCAGCCAACTGATAGGCCAGTTCGCCCCACAGGGTGTAGGTGCACACGTCGTCGTGGGCGAGGCCGTCGCGGGGCTGGAGATCGGACCCGACCACACCGGCTACTCTGACTGTGCCCGGCGACGGAATCAGCTTTCGGTCGACGAACGACGACGGCGGCGCATAGCCCCTGGCCGCGTGATACAGGCCGATGAGGTTATGGGTCTTGCCGCCGCCGAAGGCCGTCTCCAGGCGGATGACGGCGTTGTTCGCCGGTTTGATGCCCGTCAGACGCCCCAGCGTCTCATCAAGCAGAATCCTCAGTCCCTCGGTGGGATAGGTGTTGTCGAAAAAGGTTGCAGGGTCCTGGTAGACGGGGTCCGCGTTGTCCTCGATGACGTCTCTGAGACGAGCGGCGAAGATGTCCGGGCCCAGTTCCCCTTTCAAGACCTCGGGGCGCGGTTCACAATGGTCAAAGACTGTCTTCATTGGAGCTCCCTACCCGGCGACTCGGGTGTGGACGGGAGCGGGACAGGTCGCGCGGCCAGAGGATGTGGAGGCGGCGCTGCCCACTCTCGCGGTGCTTGTGTTGGCGCTTGGGAGCCATTATAGCACCGTTCATTGGATAGTGCAAATGGGGATGAAGACGTGTTGCGTGACTTGCTGCTGGGGTGGGGTGAGTCGCCGCCATTCATGCGTCCAGCACCGCCTGTTTACGGCGGTGTTCCTGCGACGCCGCACCGGCCTGGAAGAGCTGGTGCTGGGGTGATGCGCCGCTTGTCTGTGCGTCCAGCACCGCCTGTTTACGGCGGTGCGGCTGGCCCGGACCGTCCCTGCGACGCCGCACCGGCCTGGAAGAGCCGGTGCTGGGGGGAATCGCCGCTTATCCGTGCGTCCAGCACCGCCTGTTTACGGCGGTGCTGGCGCTGTTGTGTCCCCAGCTCTACCTGAACGTGAGCCTGAGCTTCTTGAACTCCTCGGGTGTCCAGAGCGTGTCACATTCCAGCACGCGCATCTTCTTCTCGGCGAGTGGTCTCAGGTAGTGCAGCCCTACGTCTGCGGTTTGGGGATTGTCCTTTTGGATTCTCTTCGTCACGATGGTCCTGACGGAGGCGACAAGGCCAACCAGCCCGAGAATGATGAGACCAAGCCCCAACAGAAACCACTCTCCATCAGAGCGAGACAGTGTCGTCAGTGCTACGACGCCGACCGCAATGGAAATCGGACCACCGATGAGCCCAACCAGGTTGTCCTGCTTCTTGCTCTTCAGACGCTTCTCCGCAAGCTCGTCGAAACACGCCGCACACAGGCCCGCGGTGAGTGATCTGATATCCTCGTACGTTGTCTTGTACGTTGTGGTGTTTCCCTCGGTGGACACGACTTGCGTATCGACCTTGTTCCCGGCGTACCATTCGGCCGACACGACGGTTTCGCGATTTCCGCAATTGGTGCACCCAAGCATGAAGCAAGGAGTCGCGTCTTTGGCGTCTTCAGTTGATCGCTTCTTGGGCTTCTCCGGTAGCGCCTTGAAAACGGCCGTGTGGAAGTTCTCTACCGTGGGCAGCGTGATCTGGACGGGCTCGCTGTCGTATTGGAACGCCAGGGTTCGGTACGAGCCCAATTCGCTTTGAGTGATATCCGTCATTTCGGCGAAGTCAAAGCGCTTGACTCGTTTTCTGCCCAACTCTAGCAACGCCTGGTTGGTGACAATCACACCAGATGTCCAAGCGCCAAAGAGCGCCCCGTTCCAACAAGCGACGACCTCCTCGTCGGGGCGGAGCGGTTCCTTGGCAAACACTGACGCATTCAACTCATCCATGGGGAAGTCGGAAAAGTGGAAACTGGGCATTTTCATCCCTCCTCTTCGGGTGGGCGACTTCGTGCAGGGTGTCAGTCGCTTGTGCCAATACGCGTCACGGGCGTGCTGCTCTCGTTTTCTCTGCCGGTTGGGTCGTGCGCGGTCGCTGCCGCTCTGCCGGGAGCGCGTGCTCCCTCACGTAAAGGTGCTTGGGAACCATTATAGCACCGTTCAATGGGCAGTGCCAATGGGGATGAAGATTTACCCCTCCTCCAGCGCCCGCACCACCGGCAGGCGAGCCGCGTAGAGGGCCGGCCCCAGCCCGCCCATCATCGCCAGGAGCGGCCAGAGGATCAGCCCGGCGGCGCTGGCGGCGACGAGTGGGAGCCAGGCGGCCGAGGAGGAGACGCTGCCGCCGGCCAGGCCCAGGTGGGCGCGGGCCAGGGCCAGGAAGGCCAGCGTGACGGCCCAGCCGAGCGCCGTGCCGGGCAGCGCGGCGACGGTCCCCAGGACGCCCGCCTCGGCCAGGATCAGCCGGGCGACCTGCCGGCGGGTCGCGCCCACGGCGCGCAGCATGGCGAGCTCCCGGCGGCGCTCGGCCACGCTCGCCAGCGTGGCGTTGACCACCCCCAGTCCGGCCACCAGCCCGGTGACGCCGATGAGCAGGCCGATGGACGCGCGGGCCTGGCGGAACGTGGCCCGCAGTTGGGCCAGCGCCCGGTCCAGCGGGAGCAGCGTGCCGCCGTGGGCGTGCACGGCGTCCACGAGCGCGCCCTGCACCGCGTCCGGATCGGCGCCGGGCCGCACCTGCACCTCGACGGCGTTGACCTCGTTGGCCCCGAGGTAGCGCGCGCCCTGCGCCAGGTCGAGCACGCAGGTGGTGAACTCGCTGTCGCCGATGCCCGCGGCGGTGAAACCCACCGGCCCCAGGTGCGTCTCGATCTGCACACTGTCGCCCAGCCCTACGCCCAGGCGGCGAGCGACGACGGGCGTCAGGAGCACCGCCGGCCCGCGGCCGAAGGCCTCCAGCGCGGCGGGCCAGTCCCCGGCCTGGAAGCGGAAGCCGCCCATCTGCGCGTAGCCCCCGATGTCCAGGAGGAGTGTCGGCTGGCCGGGGAGGACCTGCAGGGGCGCGACGTCGGCCGTGGTGCCGCGCATGAGCCAAACCTGGTCGTTCAGGTACAGCTCCTCCAGCGCGGTCAGGAGCGCCGGGCTGAGGGGTGGGGCGTCGGACGTATCCTGCCCGGCCAGCTCGCGCAGGGAGATGGTCGTCGGGGCCGGGAGCACCAGGTAGTCGCCGCCGCTCAGGCGGCCGAAGGTGGCGGCCAGTTCCTCGCCCAGCAGGGAGAGCACGCCAACGTTTCCCAGCGCCATGGCCAGGATCAGCGCCAGGGCGGCGGCGACGCGCGTGGCGCGGCGGCGCTCGCGGGCCAGGTTGGCCAGCGCCAGGCGCAGCTCAGGGGGGAGCGCGCCCGTCCGGCCCTGCTTCCGGCGCGCGCGGGGGCCGGGGATCAGGCCGGGGATCAGGCCGAGGATTTGGAAGGGCGCGGAACGCCGGCCCACCGGGTGGGGTGCCGTGCGCAGGGCGGCCAGCGGGGATTGGCGGGCGGCCCGCATCGCGGGCGCCAGCCCTCCACCCAGCGCGCCCAGCAGGCCCAGCGCCACGGCCAGCGCGAGCGTGCCGGGTGGCAAGGGGGGAAGCGCCGGGACGCCGGCCCCCTGGAACACCTGGCGAGCGCCCACCCGGGCGAAGAGGACGCCCACGAGCAAGCCCGCAGCGCTGCCGCCCAGCCCCAGCAGGGCGGCCTGCGTCGCGAGTAGCGCGAATACCTGCCGCCGCACCGCGCCCGCGGCGCGCAGCAGCCCGATCTGGCGGCGGCGCGCGCGGGCGGCCGCGGCGAACACCGCGTAGACCAGCCCCGCGCTGCCGGCCAGCGTCAGCCCGTCCACGAAGATCAGCGCGCCCAGGACCAGCCGCTCCCAGAGCTGGGCGCGCTGCCCCGGCCCGGTGGCGGCCGAGATCGCGTAGGCCGGGCCCAGCGCCCGCTCCAGTTCCGCGCGCAGTTGGCGCGGCCGGACGCCGGGGGCGGGGCGCACCTCCAGCGTCGTCACGGCGTCGTGAGCGCCGAAAAGATCGGCCACGGTGTCCAGTGGGGCGTAGAGCACGAGCCCCTGCCGCGCGGCCGCCAGGCTGCCGACCTCGACCAGGCCCACGAGCGGCAGCGCGACGTCGCCCGAGGGCGTGGTGACGGTCAGCCGGTCGCCCGGCCTCAGGTCCCGGCCGAAGGCCCAGGGGGCCAGGGCCACCAGCCCCGGCGATTCGGCCGTGGGGAGCGCGCCCGCGGCCAACGTCAGGCCGTGGAAGGCGAAGTAGGCGGCGGGCTCGACGCCCAGCAGGGTGAGTGCGTCGGCGCGCGGCGTCTGGACGTGGACGGGGCGGCGCAGCACCGGCTGCACGCCGTCCACGCCGGGGGCGCTCTGGACCTGCGCCGCCAGCCCCTCAGGCAGGTCGTAGTCGGCGTCGTAGGCGCTGCTGATCCACAGGATCTCGGAGGCCTGGGCCTGTGGGAAAGGGGCGGATGTCGCGATGCTGGCCCGCATCAGCGCGCCGATGCTGCCCGTGGCCACGAGCAGGCCGACGCTGAGCGCCAGCGCCAGGAGGGGCAGGAGGGAGCGCAGCCGCCAGGCCCACAGCTCACGCAGTGCCAGCCAGAGGATGCAACGCATCGTCAGGCAGCGTATTGTAGTTCGCTATCGCCCGACGAAGAGGTACGCCGTGCCGTCCACCCTGCCGTCGGGCGTGAAGCGCAGCCCGAGGGCGAAGGCGTCGAACGCCTCGAACAGGACGTAGTCCGAGCGCTGGCGGTACTCGTCGTCGCCCACGTTGGCCTTGACGAGCGTGGTCACCAGGCCGGCGTCCGCGTAGGCGACGAGCGCGGGGTCGGCCGGTAGCGTCTCCAGCGCGTCCCGGAAGGCGTCGCGCGTCACCAGCCCGCTTCCCGCGCGCCGGGCGCTCGCTCCCTGGGCGATGACGTTGGGCGACGTGCCGAAGAGAAGCGTGCCTTCGTCGAAGCCGGCGGATTGTTCCAATCCGTATGAGTTGGCGTAGCCGGTCAGCTCGGTGCCCACCTGGGTCTGGAGAGCCACCCCTTCGACCTCCCGGGAACCAAAGACCGCGCCCCGGTCCGCCATGCGCGCCTGCACCTCGGCCATCTGTGCCTCTCTCGCGTCCGGGGCCAGGATGAGCAGTTGGGCAGCCGGTATGTCCTGCATGATCGGCTGGGCCGGCAGGGGTGGGGTGAGCGCGAGGGCGAAGTCGTCCGCCAGTGGCCCGTCCGGGCTTGCCAGGTCCCCTTGAATGTCCAGGTGGATGAGCTCACTGAGTTGGACCAGTGAATCCAGGTTGAGTATGTCGTCCAGGAGCGACCAGACGAGCGACATATCGTGCCCGATGAGGGCGAAAGCCGTGTTCGCGGGCAGGCCATCCCACGCCGTGGCGTCCACCGCCGGCAGGCCAAACAGGGCGTGCAGTTGAGGGGGCGCGTCGGGTTGCAGTTCCCACGCACCGAGGATCTCGACGCGCACCCCGCCCGCCTCCGGCACGGCGGCGCAGGCTATGGCCCCCGGCTGTCGACTCAGCGCAGTGCTGAGGGACGTGTTCTCGGAAGGTGGGGGCGAACTGCCTGCCTGGCCGGGGATGTTGTAAAACAGGAGCACCATGGGGCTTTCCGGCAATCCCGCGCGCAGCGATTGCCAGGACGCTAGGGCGGCCACGCTGTCCTCCTCTGCCCGATCCAGCACTTCCTCCAGGTAGGGCAAGGCATCCTGACTGTAGTTCTGGGCCAGGAACAGGAGCCCGTCGTGGACGGTCCAGGCCAGCCGGTCACGGTGCGTGGATTCGCGCAGCCTGCCGTGGTACACCAGGCTGCCCCCGTGCCTCGCCTGCTCCCACTGCACGTCCCCAAAGTGGTGTAACATGGCCTCCTCGGTCGCTCGCTCGTCGTTCACCGGGGCGATGATGTGGACGGCGCTTCTGCTGTCGTACCACTTGACGGCCGGCCCGGCGATCAGATCGCCCAGGCCGTATTCCTCGACCTGGAAGTCCGCGTACATTGCGTGGATCATCTCCCGGCCCGCCGGGTTGGCCTCAAGTTGGCCACGGATGCGCCGCCAGTGGCGTCCCGCCTCGCCCTGCGGTTCGAGATCCAGGAAGGAGACTTCCCGCGCGTCGGCGGGCACCCGGCGCGCGAGTGCGTCGAAGGCGTCGGTGGCGGCCAGCCCTGGCTGGACGGGGACGCACTGGGTGAGAGCCGGCACGCACAGCCACAGTGCTACCGTTGCTATCAACCATCCGGTCCGTTTCATGGCACACCTCCTGATGCTTGACGTGTTTACGTACCTAAGTTAAGTATAATATACTTAGGTATAATTGTCAAGAGGAAGCGCGATTTTCGACCCGCGGGGATGGCGATCACTCTCGCCGCACGGAGAACTCAACCCACAGCGGATAGTGATCGGACATGCGCCAGGACACCTGGTTCTTGGTCAGGTCGCGGGACCGGAGCGCCGCCTGTGTGAAGTCGAAGCCGCCGCCGCGCAGGTATTCCAGCGAGAGCGCGGGCGTCCTCTGTTCCCCCATGAACCAGGCGATCTGGTCGTAGTACTTGTCCAGTTGGGGGGCGTTGGGATCGCTGAAGATCGTGCGCGGGACCGCGTGCAGGTGGTCGGGGATGACCAGGCCGGTCGAGGTGAAGGCATCGTAGAGTACGTCGCCCTTGCGGTCGATGTTGAAGTCGCCCAGCGCGATCAGGTTGTGGTCCCAGGCGTTGATGTCCCGCGCCCAGTCGGCGAGCCACCCCGCGATCGCCTTCAGCTCCGGCAGGCGCTGCTGGGCGTTCTTGCCGTAGAGGATGTGCAGCGTGACCAGGATGAACGTCTTGCCCCCCGACCAGAAGCTCACCGCGTAGGGCGTGCGCGCGAACTGCCGGTTGAGCGCGTCGGGCTGTCTTTCGAGCGCGTCCGGCGCGATGGCGTCGAACTGCTCCTGCGGGACGACAAGTTCGCTGGCCAGGCCGGAGAGGCGCACCTTGCGCATGTCGAACACAAACGCCATGCGCTCGCCGTTGCCCAGGTCGCCTCGGGCCACGTCCGTCAGGATCAGGCCCCAGTCCGGCCCCAACCACTTGAGCATGTGGCGCAGCGCCTTGAGGTTGCCGCGCACCTCCTGCAGCGCGATCACGTCGAAGCGGGAGATGATCTCGGCGATGCACAGCAGGGCGTGCAGGTCGCGCTTGGGGCTGTCCTCCTCGCCGGATTCCCACTTCTCGGTCAGGTTGCCGAAGGCGCGGATGTTCCAGGTGGCGATGAGCAGGTTGCGATCGAGGGCCTTGCTCGGGACGTCTTCGTCGAGCGCGGCGCGCAGTTCGTCGAGTTCCGCCGCGATCTCGGCGGGCGGCCGGTCGGTGATCTTAGGCATGGCGTGCCTCCTTCCTATTTCGTTCGTAGTGAGCGCGGACACTGTCCGTCCGCAGCGCAGCGGAGTAGCGTTCCTGTTCGTAGTAAGCTACGTAGTCTGCGGAGTAGCGTTCCCGTTCGTAGTAAGCTACGTAGTCTGCGGAGTAGCGTTCCCGTTCGTAGTGAGCTACGTAGTCTGCGGAGTAGCGTCTCACCCACGGCACTCCGGCAGACCTACGTGCCTCACTACGAACCGCGGACGGCACTCCGGCGGACCTGGCGGATGCAGACATCCGGGCCTTACTACGAACCAAGCGTTCCCGTTCGTAGTAAGCTACGTAGTCTGCGGAGTAGCGTTCCCGTTCGTAGTGAGCTACGTAGTCTGCGGAGTAGCGTCTCACCCACGGCACTCCGGCGGACCTGGCGGATGCAGACATCTGGGCCTTATTACGAACCAAGCGTTCCCGTTCGTAGTGAGCTACGTAGTCTGCGGAGTAGCGTTCCCGTTCGTAGTAAGCTACGTAGTCTGCGGAGTAGCGTCTCACCCACGGCACTCCGGCGGACCTACGTGCCTCACTACGAACCGCGGACGGCACTCCGGCGGGCCTGGCGGATGCAGACATCCGGGCCTTATTACGAACCAAGCGTTCCCGTTCGTAGTGAGCTACGTAGTCTGCGGAGTAGCGTCTCACCCACGGCACTCCGGCGGACCTACGTGCCTCACTACGAACCGCGGACGGCACTCTGGCGAACCTGCGGGCGGATGTCGCCGACCGCTGCGGTCGCCATCCGCCCTTACTCCGAACCCAGGGCGCTCTGGATCTGATCGGCGATCTGGTCGAGTTCGGCCCGGGCGGGGCGGCGCCCATAGTGGGGGCCGAACTGGAAGCGAAATCCGTCGCCCCTGTAGCGCGGGATCACGTGCAGGTGGACGTGCATAACCTCCTGCCCCGCGGCGCGTCCGTCGGCCAGGTAGAGGTTGACCCCCTCACATTTGACGCCGCTGTGCCTCAGCGCGGCCGCGATGCGCTGGGCCGTCTTGAACACGTGAGCCCCCGCCTCCGGGTCCAGCTCCGCCAGGCTCCCGGCGTGCTCGGTGGGGATCACCAGCACGTGCCCCGGATTCACGGGGTAGAGGTCCAGAAACGCCCAACAGACGTCGTCTCGATACACGACGCTGGCGGGGCCTTTCCCGGCCAGGATGTCGCAGAATATGCAGGTGCTCATTCGCGCTTCACCAGCTTGAGCGATACGGAGTTGATGCAGAAGCGCTTGTGGGTCGGAGGCGGCCCGTCGGGAAACATGTGCCCGAGGTGGGCGTCACACACCGCGCACAACACCTCCGTCCTGGGCGCGAAGAGCTTGTAGTCCGGCCTGTAGATCACGTTCTCCTCCGCGACGGGCGCCCAGAAACTGGGCCAGCCCGTGCCAGAGTCGAACTTCGTCTCGGAGCTGAACAGGTCGTTGCCGCAGCACACGCACTGGTAGACGCCGTCCTCTTTAGATTCGTAGTACTCGCCCGTGAACGGGCTCTCGGTGTCGGCCTGCCTGGTGACCCGGTACTGCTCGGGCGTGAGTTGGGCTCTCCATTCCTCGTCGGACTTGACGACTCGTTTCATCTGGCGGCCCTCCTGGTCACGGCTATGATCGATGGGGCAGTATTGCGACGAACTGGGACACTCCACCCTATTATAGCCCAACGCCACCGCTTGCACAACAGAAGAAGACCCTTATCGGAGAAGACCCTAAAGGTTTTCCAACGGATTGGAACAATCCGCGCCTTTAGGGTCTCAAGAGTCTCAAGGGGCTCAGTCTTGGTCGAACAGACTCAGTTGCTGCGGGCCCAGCGGGTCGCCGGGGTCGTAGCGCACCGGCACACCGGTTGTGTGATCGAGTCCCTTCAGGCGATTGATGGTGGCCTCCACCTTTGAGACGCAGTACTCTACGGGCTGCTCGTGGATCTGCCTTGTGTTGAAGCGAATGACGTGCCAGCCCTTTGCTTCCAGAGCGTTGTTCCGCTGGTTGTCCAGGGGGATGCGCTCGGGATCGCTGTGCCAGGTATCGCCGTCTGTCTCCACGTCGATCTTGCCCTCGGTGCAGAAGATGGCGAAGTCGAGAAAGTAGGTCTGCTATCGGAGCAGACCCTAAAGGTTTTCCGAAACCTTTAGGGTCTCGAACAGCTCAGCAGCGATGCGCACGGTCTGCAGGTGGATGGCGACGGTGTCGCGGATGCGGCGACCGTAGCCGCCGGCCATCACCACCGCCACCGGCAGCCCCGCCTCGCGGCATAGCGTGAGCACCAGCCGGTCGCGGGCCGCCAGCCCGGCCTTGCTGAGCGCCAGGTGGCCTAGCAGATCGTCCTCGTATGGGTCGGCGCCGGCCACGTAGATGGCCAGATCGGCGTCCGCCAGGTCCAGCGACTGCCGCACGCCGCCCTCGAGCGCCTCCAGGTATGGCGCGTCCCCCGTGTCGTCGTCCAGCCCGATGTCCAGGTCGCTGTGCTCCTTGTGCAGGGGGAAGTTCTGCTCGCTGTGGATGGAGAAGGTGAAAATGCTCGGATCGTCCGCGGCGATGGCGGCGGTGCCGTTTCCCTGGTGCACGTCGCAGTCGACGACCACCGCCCGCCGCGCGCGGCCCTCCGCCTGCATCGTGCGCGCGGCGATGACGATGTCGTTGAAGATGCAGTATCCCTGGCCGTGGTCGCTGAAGGCGTGATGCGTGCCCCCGGACAGGTTGACGGCGATCCCGTCCGATAGCGCGGCGCGGCAGGCGCTGACGGTCCCGCCGGTCGAGCGCCGGGCGCGCACGACCAGTTCAGGCGACCACGGCAGGCCGATGCGGCGGACCTCCTGGGGCGTGAGTTGGCCGGTCTTGACCCGGTGCAGGTAATCGGCTGTGTGGGCGCGCAGGGCCTGCTCGTCGGTGACCGGTTCGGGCACGATCAGCTCATCCGGCGGGACGAGCGCGGCGGCCTCGACCGCTTCGCGCAGCAGGCTGAACTTGCGCAAGGGGAAGCGGTGCCTGGGCGGCAGCGGAAACAGGAACTCGTCGGAGTGGAAGATCTTCATGCCGTCAGGCCGCCGGCGGTCGAGAGATGGGGAACGGTTTTTCGCGTAGTCATCATAGGCCGTTTCTCGTCGTTCTCGCCGGGGGCAGGTACAAGACCTGCCCCTACGATGGCGGCGGGTACAAGGCCCGACCCCACAGGGCGGCGTTACTGGCCGTACACGTTGGTGTAGCGCTCGTGGAGCTTGGCCACGTATTCGGGCGGGATCTCCTCCGGCTGGCCTATCTGTAGCGCGAGCCACACGGTGCGCGCCGTGTCCTCGACCATCACGGCGGTCTTGACCGCCGCCTCGGCGGTGGGACCGATGGTGAAGACGCCGTGTTGCTTGAGCAGCACGGCCGGCGATTCGCCGATGTGTTCGACCACCTGGCGGCCGATCGCCTCGCCCCCGATGAGGGCGAAACCGGCACAGGGGATGGGACATCCGAACTCGTCGCCCATAGCCGTGAGGTAGACGGGGATGGGGCGGCCCAGCGCGGCGAAGGCAGTGGCGTAGGGCGAATGGGTGTGCACCACGCCGTTGACGTCCGGCCTGTGGCGGTAGACGTACAGGTGGCTGGCCGTGTCGGAGGATGGCTTGAGCGTGCCCTCGACCACGTCTCCGTCGAGGTTCACGACGACGTGATGCTCGGGGCGCAGGGCCTCGTAGCGCACGCCGCTGGGTTTGATCACGACTAGGCCGGTCTCCGGGTCCCGGGCGCTGACGTTGCCGCCGGTCCAGGTGACCAGGTTGTTCTTCGGGAGTTCCAGGTGTAGCTGATAGACTTCTTGTTTCAGGTTCTCAAGCATAGGATCCTCTTGAACAGCGAATTGGGAAAGCAACGAACGGAACAGCGAATTGGGAAAGCAACGAATAATGGCGCTGAAGCGCCTACTACGAACGGGAGACACTTCGCATAGTCATTATGGCGGGCCTGCTGCCTGTGTTTCGCACTTTGTCAGCCCGGACCGTTCATCAGGCTACGCGAAACACGTCTTCCGGACCTCTTCTGGACCGCGGCCATCCTGGCCGCATGCCAGCTTCCGCAACATAGTCGCGACGGATACCTCTCCGCCATCGAGCTGCCGGGTGGGGCGGCCTATGTGGCCCGCCAGGCCGCCCCATCCGTCGAGCAAGCGCTAGGCCCTGGACAAGACTTGCTGCCGCAGGGCCTTGAGGTGCTTCATCACGTCGTTCCGTCCCCGGCCGAAATAGTCGTGCAGCTTCAGGTACTCGGCGAAGAGCTGGTCGTAGACCGCCTTGTGGGCCGGATCGGGCCGATAGACGACGTCCTTCAGCCGCCCCATGTGCTGGGCGGCCTCGACGATGGTGTCGTAGCCGCCAGCCTGTTTGCCGGCCGCCACGGCGGCGAACATCGCCGAGCCCACCGCCCCCGCCTGGCTTGTGCCCGCCACGCGTATCTCACGCCCGGTGACGTCGGAGTAGATCTGCATCAGCAGCTTGTTGCGCTCCGGCAACCCGCCGCAGGCGACGATCTCGTCCACGGCGACGCCGTTGCTGTCAAAGGCTTCGACGATCACGCGCGTGCCGTACGCCGTGGCCTCGATCAGCGCGCGGTAGACGTCCTCGGGCCGCGTGGCCAGCGTCGCGCCCACGAGCAACCCGGTCAGATCCACGTCCACCAGGACGGAGCGGTTGCCGTTCCACCAGTCCAGCGCGACGAGCCCGTGCTCGCCTGGCTGCTGCTGCGCGGCCTTGTGCTCCAGCAACTCGTGCAGGCTGAGCCCCTGCTTCTCCGCCTCGTCGCCGTACGCGGCGGGCACGCAGTTGTCCACGAACCAGGCGAAGTGATCGCCCACGCACGACTGCCCTGCCTCGAAGCCGAAGGTGCCGGCGATGATGCCGTCCTCGACGACGCCGCACATGCCCTCGACGATTTTCTCCTCGGCGCCGAGCACCATGTGGCAGTTGGACGTGCCCATGATGATCACCATGCGCCCTGGCTCGACGACCGTCGCCACCGGGACGGAGACGTGGGCGTCCACGTTGCCCACGGGCACGGCGATCCCCGGCCTGAGCCCCGTCATCTGGGCCATCTCCGGCGTGAGGCCGCCGGCCCGATGCCCGAGGGGGTAGATATCGCGCGAGAGCTTGTCGTCCACAACGTGCGCCAGGCGGGGGTCGAGCGCGCCGAAGAAACCATCATCGGGGTAGCCTTCCCGCTTGTTCCAGATGGCCTTGTAGCCCGCCGTGCAGGAGTTGCGTCGTTCCTCGCCGGTCAGTTGGAGGACGATCCAGTCCGCGGCCTCGATGTAGCGCGCCGCTGCCTCGTACACCGCTGGCGCACGGTTCACCGTCTCCCAGATCTTGGGGAACAGCCACTCCGAGGAGATCTTGCCCCCGTAGCGGGCCAGCCAGGGCTCGCCCCGGTCGCGGGCGACCTCGTTCAAGCGGTTGGCCTCGGGCTGCGCGGCGTGGTGCTTCCAGATCTTGACCCAGGCGTAGGGGTTGTCGCGCCATTCCGGCAGCATGCACAGCGGCGTGCCCGCCTCGTCGATGGGCAGCATCGTGCAGGCGGTGAAGTCCGTGCCCACGCCGATGACGTCGCCGGGGTCCACCCGCCCCTCCCGCAGCACGGCGGGGATGGTCACGCGCAGTACCTCGATGTAGTCCGCCGGGTTCTGCAGCGCGAAGTCCGGGGGCAGGGCCGCGTCGGTGCTGGGGAGCACCTCGTCGATCACGCCATCGCCGTAGGGGTGGACGGCGGTGGCGATCTCCTGGCCGTCGCTCACGTCCACGAGCACGGCGCGCCCAGACTCGGTGCCGAAGTCCACTCCAATCGCGTACTTTGTGTTGCCCACGTGAGCCTCCTCGTCCTACTCGCCTGTGTGGTGGGTGACGTCCCAACCCAGGTACTTGCCCAGGGCCTCCTTCAGCGCGGCCGCCGTCTGCGAGAGGTTGACGGCCACGTGGTGCTCGTAGCCATGCTCGCAGATGTGGTACAGCAGGCCCTGCAGGTTGGGGATATGGATGACGCCGTAGCCGCCGAAGGTCTCCAACGTGTCGTCGGTCAGCTCGCCCTGGCCCAGGTAGGCCGACATCTTGCCGCTCAGGTCGTCGGTGGAGACCCGGCAGAAGGTGAAGGGCGCGGCCTTCAGCCGGCCGACCATCGTGCCGTAGGTGTTCTCCTGTCCCACCGTCCCGGCGATGATCGCCTGGTAGTCCATGGTGGGGCTGTCGGCGAAGAAGTGCTTGGGCAGGTTGCTGCAGTGGAAGATGACGGCCTTGTCCGGGTCGTCGCCGTAGTTGTTGTTCCAGTCCACGATCGCGCTGGGCGTGCCGGAGGCGAGTTGCAGCGCGAGCATGCCGACCGCGCCGGTAACGTCCACCTCGCAGGCGCTCGGCTTCAGCGTGTTGCTCAGCATGCTCATCACCGTGCAGGGCACCACGCCGAAGAACTCCTCCATGGAGGTCCAGCACTGGATGGCGGTCGCCGCCAGTTGGTTCTCCTCTATCCACTGATCGACCACGGCGGCGAAGCGGGCCATCTTGTCCAGGGATGCGGCGGGCACGCCCTGCGTGGGCGCGTAGGCCACGATGGCCTCGCGCTTGGCACGCACCGCTTCGTCGTCGGCGTCCAGTCGCTCCGCGCGCCCGAAGGCCTCGGACAGGTCCAGCGTCTCGACGCTGATGCCCGCGCGCTCCAGCAGCTTCTCGCTGTAGCGCACGGTGTTGAAGGCGGCCGGCCGGGCGCCGAGCGCGCCGATGCGCGCGTTCCGCAGCCCGCGCACCACGCGACACGTGCTCACGAAGCGCTGCAGGTCGGCGGCGAAGCTATCGCTCTCCGGATCGACGGTGTGCAGCGTGGTGAGCGAGTACTTGACTCCATATTGGCGCAGGTTGTTGCAGGCCGACATCTTGCCGCAGAACGCGTCGCGCCGGTCGGCGATGGTCATGTGCGCCACGTCGTCGGGAAAGGCGTGGATCAGCACGGGCACGTCCAGATCGGCCCAGCGCAGGGCATTGGAGACGGCGCGCTCGTCGCCGAAGTTGGGCAGCGTCACCAGCACGCCGTCGATCTCCTCGCGGTGTGCCTTGAAGAGATCGGCGCATTTCTGAGCGTCGCTCAGGCTCTCAATGCTGCCGAAGGTGGTGTCCTCCGGCGTGAGTGTGACGGTCTGGATGCCCGCTTCCTCCAGAACCTTGAGGACGGTCTGGCGTCCGCTCTTGCACAGGTGGTCGGGGAAAAAGCCTCGGTTGCTGACGATGACGCCTAACGTGGGTGTGTTCATGGTATTTCTCCTTAGCAAATGGGATTGTGATGGATCACGCTCGTCGCGAGCGACTGCATCCAGAACAGCTCATCTCATCGGCGATTCTATCACGAATGGCGGGAATGTGCGAACGCGCACCAGGTACCCGCTTTCCTCTCAATCATCAGAAAACACACGTGCCTTTTCATTCGACCAGGTGGATGATGCCCCGCTTCCCGTTGAACAGCCACTCCGGATCCTCGGCGGCCAGGCGCTGGGCCTGCCCGGGCTCCAGCCCGACCATGATCTCCCCTTTGAGCGTGCGCAGCACCAGGAACGGCGCGGGGAAGTACGCCGTGGCGTCCGCGAGCCGCGTGGTGTGGGGCCAGTGGCGGTCGTCCAGCAGCCGCCGGTAGTTCACGTCCCCCTTCAGGATCACCAGGTCCGAGCGGGCCAGCTCCGCTCGCAGGTGGGGCGGCAGGCGGCGGAACATGAGCCCGCTGGTCCAGAAGGCGTCTTCGGCCAGGACGAGCCGGCCCGAGCCGATGTGCGCCCGGAGGCGGGCGGCCAGGCCCTGGGGCCGTCGCTCCGCCGGCAGCGCGGACAGGAGCGAGAGGGTCGCCTGAAGGTCCGCGACCATCGCGTCGGAGACGAAGAAGGGCTGGTTCTTGAGGTGGAAGACGATCTCCTGGACCCAGCCCTGCGCGAGCAGGAAATCGGCCAGCGCCATGTCGGAGAGCAGGTCCAGCCCGACGTTGTCGTTGACGAAATCCACCCGCCGGAGGCCGCGCGCCATCAGCGCCCGCGCCGCGTCCGTGTGATCGATCAGGATCAGGTGCCGTTCCTCGCGCGCGGCAGGAGCGCCCAGCGTGTGCAGCCCGAGCGCCATGTTGCTCAGGTCGGCGCGATTGCCCCACAGGGAGGCGTGGAGCAGCGCCCCGCATACCGCCGCCGGCGCCGCGCCGGTGAGCCGTCGCCAGTTCGCCGCCAGCCAAGCGACTGCCGTTTCCTCCAGCTCCCGCTTCTGTCGCGCCAGGGGGTCGCGCCCCCTCCAAGGGCCGGGCCGGAAATAGCGCACCGCTTCCAGCAGGCGGCGGTAGAAGTAGGCCTCGGCGAAGTACCAGGGCAGTTCGAGCCACGGTTTGCCCCGGTGCGGCACCAGCTCCCGGTTCCAGAGCAGCGCGTCCGGGTTGTGCTCGCCCAGCGGGCGGGCGGCCCCCGACGCTAGCTCGGCCCGCAGTGCCTCCAGCGCGCGAACGATACCCGGCGGGTAGTTGTTGTCCGCGAGGGCCTGGCGGATGTTCTGGGGCTTGCCCTCGGTGATGGTGCGCCCGGCGAAGGAGCCGGGGTCGGAGGGCAGCAACGGCGGCGGCAGTTCAGGGTCTGGGTGGGTTGGTCTCGGCATAATGGGGCATTATAGCCGTCTTGGTGGGATTGGGCAATGGCGCGGGGAATGCGCGGTTTGCGTGCAAACGCGCGGCGACCGTCACACATTGGGGACAAGCTCCTGAAAAGCCAGGCTGGGCCACTGGAGGGCCAGCCCGCGGAATAGCTGGGTCATTGGCAACTTACGCACGTCGTAGCCAGCCAGTTCGAGTGG
>Ga0180432_10003190_pt1 | contig 23740 bp, 16 predicted proteins | sample SS_ome_10_FD_132414 | JGI IMG/M metagenome (GOLD analysis project Ga0180432, IMG submission 132414) | Hypersaline lake sediment archaeal communities from the Salton Sea, California, USA - SS_1_MS_2 metaG | ecosystem: Environmental > Aquatic > Non-marine Saline and Alkaline > Hypersaline >... | reverse complement strand
CGGGAACAACGTCGAGAATCAGTTGATCCGCGCCGAGGAGGACTTGGCCCGACTCGACCAGAGCGCCGAGCTCGACCGCCAGCAGTTGGCCAACTACAAGAAGGAGCACGAGGAGCTCTACGGTCAGATTCAAGGCCTCGCCCGGCGGAATCCTCTCGACGGCCAGACCGAGCGGCGATTGGCCGAAGTATCGACTCGCTATCCGAGTCTTCAGTTCGACCCGACCACCGGCATGGCCAAGTTCGACATGGACATCCTCTTCGACACCGGTCGCGACGAGCTCAAGCCGGGCGCGGAGAAGGTTCTCGGCGAATTCGTGGAAGTCCTAACCGCGCCGGAGGCCGCCGACCTGAAAGTAATGGTAGTCGGCCACACGGACGACCGCCCGGTAGCGAGGCGTCCCGCCCGGGATCTTTTCGCCGACAATTTCCGTCTGAGCACGGCCCGCGCATTAGCCGTCGCCGACCGCATGCGCACGCTAGGCTTATCCAACACCCGCATCGGCGTGGCCGGTTTCGGTGCCCATCAACCGATAGCCCCCAACGTCTCCCTCAAAGACCGCCAAAAGAACCGCCGCGTGGAAATCTTCGTAATGCCGCCGAACGTCCCCGTAGTCGGCTGGACCGATTCGATCCCGACGGTGTATTAGATCGCGACTTCCGGCGTTACGCAGGGGCGTGACACACCATGCTTCTGCGAACATAGCGTGAACACGGTAATGTACGGAGATGTGCCATGTTGTGGATCGTCCGATGGACCGGATTTCTCGGGATGCTTCTCGCTTGCGGCATCGCCGTCGCCGAAACCAAAGAGGAAATGCTGGCAAGGGGAGATTCGCTGTATGACAACAAGGATTATGATGCCGCTTGTCATGTATACACAGAAGTACTGGAAATGGACCCCGAGTGTGCCGATGCGCACTACGACCGGGGGATGACTTACATCGTCCGAGGCGATTACGACGCGGCCATTGCGGACTTCACCGAGACGATTCGCCGTGCCCCACATCGGGATGCTTATCACAACCGCGCCAAAGCGTATTTCGAAATCGGAAAGATAGAACTTGCGCTTAGTGATCTCAGTGAGGCGATCCGTCTCGCGCCGAAGGACGCTTCGGAATATCTCAACCGCAGCATAATCCATCGCGAGAAAGGAGACTATCCGCTAGCCATTGCGGACGCGACACGTGCTATCGAGCTCGACCCGAAGAGCGCGAAGGCTTGGACCAACCGCGCGGACCTCCGCAACAGGACGGGCGAGTTCGACAACACCATCGTCGATTGCACCGAAGCAATCAAGATTGATCCGAAGTATGGCCTTGCGTATTACCACCGTGGAAATGCTTTCGCTATTACCGGCGAATATGATCGGGCGATTGCCGATTACACCGAGGCCATCCAACTTGGCGACGGGGACGATAACTCGCATCTTGCTTTCGTATACTTGCATCGCGGCATTGCCTACAGCGCGAAGCGCGACTTTGGTCGTGCAATCGAGGATGCCGACGAAGCGATCCGTCTCGCGCCCAAGAACGCTAGGGCTTATCTCGAACGTGGTAGAATCCATGGAGCCCAAAAGGAATACTCGATCGCGATCGCGGATGTGACAGAGGCTATCAAACTGGACCCCAAGGACGCGAGCTGCTACCTTCTCCGCGCCGATCTTTGGTATTTGGCTGGTGAGTTGGACAAGGCGGTCGCCGATCTTACCGAGGTAGTCACACTTGACCCGCGATGTACGAAGGCCTATCTCAAGCGAGCGGAAGTCTACTGTGTAGTAAACGATCTGGATAAAGCCGTCGCCGACTATACGGAAGTAATTCGGCTCGAACCCGAGAATGCTTTGCCCTATTGCCGTCGAGCGGATGCCCGCTGTCGCGGTGGTGAATTCGAGAAGGCCCTCCCCGATTACAACGAAGCGGTCAGAATCGATAATAAATGCGCCGACTTTTACGCTAGGCGCGCGGCGGCTTTGTTTATGCTAGGCCGGTTCACTAACGTCGTTGACGATTGTACGAAAGCCGTTGAACTGGGTCCTACTCGCGCCGACGAGTATTGCCTTCGAGGGGACGCTCATTGGCGGATTAAAGAGTTCGACAAGGCCGTGGAGGATTATTCCGAAGCAATAGAACTCGACCCCGGACACTCGCTATATCGCAGCAAGCGAGCTTGGGCCTTTTACATCGCGGGCCAGTTCGACAAGGCCGCTGCCGATTACACCAAACTAATCGAAATCAATCCCGAAAGCGCCGATGCTTACTCTCGCCGCGCAAGTGCCTTCTACAGGATGGGTGAGTTCGATAAAGCGATGGCCGATTGCAATGAGGTAATTAGAATCGACTCCAAGTGTGTGGGCGCTTACTCCAACCGCGCGAGCATATGTCGCCAGAAAGGCCAGTTCGACGAGGCCTTAGCCGATTACACCAAGGTGATCGAACTCGCCCCCGAAGACGTCGAAGCTTATCTCAACCGCGCAATCACCCTTTCTGAGATGAAAGATTTCGACGGGGCGATTACCGATTACACCAAGGCAATCGAACTCGACCCCAAAAGCGCCCGTGCCTATCACAACCGCGCGGTCGCCTTCTGTTGGATAGTCGACCTGGAAAAAGCCTTTGCCGATTTCACCGAAGCAATCACACTCGCCCCGGAAGACGCCCGTTCATATCAATACCGGGGAGCCGTTCTCGCCGCCATGGGAAACGAGGACGGGGCTAGAGCGGATTTCGCCGAAGCGGATAGGCTAATGCGAAGATGAAGCAGCACGAGTTTGCTAAGCGGTCATGCCAGCGCAGGGCCGCCGAAAGGCGAGGCTCCACCGAGACAAACTCTGGGCTCCTTGTCGTACTCATCGCGTTCCGCATGATAGCCAGTTAAGACATCGCACTCATATGACGCGGAGTGCCTGAAGCCGCGCCGATCGTGTCCATCACGCGGAGCGTGACGAGTACGGGTTCGCTCCGAGGTTTGCTCCAATTCATGGTCCGTCGCGAAGCACCATCCGATTTCTTTCCCTGATCCCCCGCCCCTGCTTCCTACGACCAGTCCAACCCTTCCGGCAACTTGTTGACGCTTTCGCAGCCGTCTTCTCGCACGACGATGATGTCTTCCACGCGGACGCCGCCGGTGTCGTTTCTGTATAGGCCGGGCTCGACGGTGACGACTTCGCCGACGACAAGCTCGGGGCCCTTGAAGTCCAGAAGCGGCGGTTCGTGGACGCTGAGGCCCACGCCGTGGCCCGTGCCGTGGGTGATGGCGCAATGCGAATCGGGCGCGTCGGCTTCCGGTATTCCAACGCCGTATCCCTCGCCGGCCAAGGAGTCGATTGTTGCCTGGTGGACGGCCTCGCCGGTTACACCCGCCTTGGTGACGGCCATGGCGGCGGCCTTCGAACGACGCACGGCGGCGTTCATTTCCAACAGCAAATCGGATATCTCGCCGTTGACGACCGTTCGCGTGCAGTCGCCGTTGTAGAGCGTCTCGCGGTTGCGGGGGAAGATGTCAACGATCACCGGCTCGCCGGTGCGTATCTCGCCGCTGCCGAGGTTGTGGCAATCGGCGCCCTGTGGGCCACAGGCGATGATCGAGGCCGGATTGTCGTAGCCGCGATCGATGAGCCAATGGTCGATGGCCGCGCGGATGCGGTCGGCCGTCATCGGCTCGCCGTCGAGCAGCAGCACGCCCTCGGCGTTGGGCTTGGCCTTGGCGATTGTCGTGCATGCCATTTCCATGGCGCTTTCGGTGGCGGCCTGGGCCTCGCGAATCCACTCGATTTCCTGCTCGTCCTTGGCGCGGCGGTCGATGATGCCGAGGTCCATGTCGCACTCGACGGCGATTCCCGCTCGACGGATGAAGTCGACGAATATCATCGGCAAAGTTCTGTCGGCGATGACCTTCTCGATGCCGTTGCGGCGGAGGAACTCGGCGGCTGCCTGGGCGGTGGCCGTTTCGCGGTCGCCGGAAAGCCCACCCTCGGGCGTGAAGTCGGCCGGACAGGCGGCCTTGTCGATGCGGGCTTTGCTCAGCGCCCGTTCCACTTCGATATCGCGAAGGATCAACGTCGACTCGGTCCCGCCGCTTCCATCGGGGATTTGCACGTACACTACCGGATCGACAACCGCGAAGCGTATGCGATGATACAGAGCACCGTTGGTTTCGGGTACGCCGGCCATCATCAGGGCCGTTTTCGATTGGTCGGGTGTCATCGGTTATGCTCCTCGCTTGCGCTTCGGGTTGATGTCGAGTGGACGAACGTCTTCTTGATCGCTGGTCGGACCGTCATTTTACGTGCAAACGCGGCCGGTCGCAAGGCGCCGGCTCGCGCGTCTTCCCGGGCGGGATACCATTGGTTACAATACGGGCTTTCCGTTTCAAACAACCGACCCAAGCAACGAGCGACCATTATGGGCAAGATTCTCGTTCTTTATCACTCAACGACCGGCAACACCGCCAAAATGGCCGAACTTGTCGCCGAGGGCGCGAGGAACATCCCCGGGTCCGAAATCCGGCTCCGCGATGTTGATTCGGCCACGGCCGACGACGTGTTGTGGTGCGACGGACTGGCCGTCGGCAGCCCGACCAACATGGGCATCATTTCCTGGAAACTCAAACGCTTCTGGGACGAGGTGATGGCCGAACACTGGATGAAGATCGACGGCAAGATCGGCTGCGCCTTCTCGTCTTCCGGCGGATGGGGCGGCGGCAGCGAACTCGCCTGCCAGTCGATTCTCACCGTGCTGATGAACTTCGGCTTTCTCGTCTTTGGCGTGACCGACTACGTCGAGAAACTGATGACCCTGCACTATGGAGCCGTCGCCGTGCGAGAGCCGCGGACGGACGACGTGCAAGACAGTTGCCGCAAACTGGGACAACGGCTGGCCGAATGGGTCGCTTTCTACGTCGATAGAAAAGAAGGCGAGCATCCGGTCAACAAGCCGGAAACCCGGATGGGGGCCGAAGAGTGACGCCGTCGGCCGACCGTGCGTGAAATTCGCACACGTCGCGAGGTTCTGTTAGAATTGATCCAAAGCCGCAACCATCCGATGAGGAACTCTCGATGTACACCAATCTCGTTCGCGCTGTTGCCATGACATCAACCATCGCCGCCTTGGGCTTCTTTGGAACATCGCTCAACGCCGAAGATTCATTCCCCGACACGGCCCAACTGATTGCCGATGCCGAGGAGTATCGCAAGACGCTGGACCCGTTCTTCAAGCAGCACGTGGTCATGGACGGTCTGTTGATCGTGGCCTCGGAGAAGGTGTCGCCTTATGCCTTGCGCGAGGTGGCCTATCAGGCGAAGCAGGTGTTGGCCAAGCGGCCCGACGTTTTGAAGCACATGTGCGTGACGCGAAAGATGTACGTTTGCGTGCTTGCTCACACGGAGATGCAGAACGAGTTGCCCGACTGTAGCCACATGAACGTGGTGTGGAACTATCGCGTCCGCGGCATCGGCCACCGCCCGGCCAGTTGCGGCGAGGAAAACGTGCTGGGTTTCAAGGGCGATCCGTTCGAGGGCGACAACATCTTCATTCACGAGTATGCTCACGTGATGCACGGCTCGATGGCCGCCCGTAACGAGGGCTTCAACGAGCGGCTCAAGGCATTGCATGCCGAGGCCAAGGAGACCGGCCGCGTGCGAGGATACGCAATGGACAGTGCCGGCGAGTTCTTCGCCGAAGGTGCCCAAGCGTGGTTTAACTGCAACGGCGTCAAGCGGCTGGAGTCCTGCGGCGGCGGCCCGTCGTTCGAGGTTCTCGATTCCGACGGCGAACACCTGTGCCACATACAAACCCGCGAGCAGGTGAAGAAGCACCTTCCCAAGTACGCCGAGTTGCTAGCCGAAGCGTTCGGCGACAACGAGTGGACCTACGTGCCGATCTCCAAGCGATGGGGTCAGCCGCATCTGAAAGGTTACGACCCGAGCAAGGCGCCCACGTTCCGTTGGCCGGAAGAAGTTGTCGAGGGATACAAGAAAGCCATGGCCGAAGAGGCGGCGAAGAAGAACAAGTAGCAAATGCCTCGGGTAGCAACCACGGAACTTCAATCGCTACTTCCTCACCACATGCAACACCCAGTCCTTGTGTTGCTCGGCCATGGGGAAATCCTCGGGCGGTCGAATGACGCGAACGGCGCCGCCGGCGATGGTGGCGGTTCGTTTAACCTTTTCGTCCGTCAGGTCGATCCATGTCAATTCAAACTCGTCATTCGGCGTGGAAGGGCGCAGATCGATCTTCAAAGAGCCGCCGTAGCGCAAGAACACGACGTACTCTCGGCCCGCCACGGCGGCACAGTGGCGCGAGGGATTCTCGTGGATCAGGTCGGCACGAGGTTCCAGTTTCCACCACTGGATGCCGCGTAGGAAGCGGGCCATGAAACTCAACGACTTCGCGCCGGGATAATCGAGCGTGTCGCGCTTGAACTCTCTTTCCAACGGCCAAATGTCCTTCTTCTCAGGCGACTCGGGCACGTGGGCTCGCCACGCGTGGCCGCCGCCGTAGCTGTGGCCGGCCGCGCCGTGCAGTATGGCCGACCAGCCGCCGAAGCGAATGTCGGCGGCCGCGGGGTTGCCTTCGGTGAACTCGTACCAAGGCTCGGTGACGACGATCGGCTTGTGCGGTTTTCGCCTGTAAGCAGGGTCGACGATCCAAGGGGTCAATTCGTTCTTCCAGCGGCCGTGCCCGGTTTGGCTTTGGTTGTAATCCAACCACGGTTGATCGTGCAGCACTTCGGCTGTGGACCATTGGGGAGCGTCGGCGCCGCCCTTCCAAGTCGGCGGGGCGGGGTGTACTCCGATTATCCGGTCGTACGGATCCTCCCGGTCGATCAACCGGCCCAAGTCTTTCCAGAAGTCGAGCCCCAGGTCGCCGTTGTTAAACTTGTTGTACTCGCCGGCCAGCACCCAGACGACGTTGTAGGCGCCGAGGCGATGGACCATGTAGCGGCACCAGCGCCGCATGTCCACTTCGGCCACGCGCTGGCGCATCTTCGGCTCAACCCACCATCCGTGTACCCAGACGGTAATGCCCTTGGCATTGGCGTAACGGATCATCTTCTCGACATGGCGAATGTGTTCAAGGTCGGGCCGGGTGCAGGTCTCGTCGAGCAAGGAGCTTTCGCGGTGCCATCCATTTCCGGGAAAGAATAGTTGCCCGACGTTGAATCCCTTCTGGGCCCGATCATCGACGAGCGTCTTGAAGCGGTGCGACGGGATTGCTCTCTTCGTCCAGTTCCACCACGTATCGCCCAGCCAGAGCATGGGCGTGCCGTCGGCGTACTCGAAATATCGGCCCGGCCGGTTTCCGGTGCGGCATACGCGAACGAAACCGCGGCGAGTGGGATTGGCTGCCTTCTGCTCCTCGCTCCACGGGACGCAACGAAAGCGGCCCGTCTTGCCGTCTAGTCCCGGATCGTTCGACGTGCTACGGTAGGTCCACGTTCCCGGCAGTGGCGGGCTGAAACGGACTCTCCACGCGCGACCACCGTCCCAGAACCCGGCCACGCGATACTCGTTCTCCGCGGCCTTTGAGCCCTCGTGACGAAACAGCACGTTTACATAGGCGGGGCCGCCGTCGGGCAGGCCGTCGATGTAAGGCTTGGCGAGGTCTTGCCGCGAGGTCAACTCGATTTCGTGGGCCTCCCATGCCCGAATCGAGGAGATGGAAGTTCCGCTTTCACTTGCCAGTGGCGGTTCGGCAGCCGAGGCTATACGGGCCAAGAAGAGGATTCCCAGAAACGCGGCTGGCAGAGTTCTCTGATTTAGCATGGTCGGCGGCTCCTTGGGTCCACATTTCACGCCATTCTAACACTCTCCCGTGTTCCAAACCATCTTCCCCACCGGCGTTTCCGGCGGCCGAAACAAGAATGTTCCCAAATTTCCCCCGCGCGCCGTTTCGTAACCTATACTCCTGATGCATTAAGCCACATTTCATACAGGAGGTTACCCATGCGATATTGCAGAGCAGCTCTAATTTCCGCCGCAATTCTCACCCTGGCCACTGCCGCCGAGGCCCAGCAGGACGATACCCGACACGAGGAAGATCATTACAACGAAGGAACGTTTCTTCTGGCTCGAGGCCATTGCGCCGCCGCGATTCCTTGTTTCAGCGAAGCGATTCGACTGAATCCCGAATACGCGCCCGCGTATTTCAACCGGGGCCTTGCCCACCGGAACAACGGCGACCTGGACGAGGCGATTTCCGACTTCAGCCGCGCGATTTCGCTGGAGCCTGAGAACGCCGATGCCTATGGCAACCGGGGCGTGGCTTATCAGTCCAGAGGCGATATACACGAGGCCATTTCCGACTACGGGCAGGTGATCCGGATTAACCCGCGCGATGCGAAAGCATATTACAACCGGGGCGTCGCCAATCAAGTCGCCGGCAACATCGAACGAGCGATTGCCGACTACAGCCGAACGATTGAGCTTGACTCCGAACATACCGACGCCTATGGCAACCGAGCCATCGCCTATCACAAGCAGGGCGACATCGGCTCGGCGATTTCCGACTACAGTCAGGTCATTCGGATTAGCCCGGACGACGCCAACGCCTATTACAACCGGGGCGTCGCTCTCAGTGAGCAAGGTGACGACGGCCAAGCCATTTCCGACTTCAGCCAGGCGATCGAACTCGACCCGAACATGGCCTCCGCTTTCTACAATAGAGCGGTTGTCCTGAAGAAGATGGGCAGCACCGACGGCGCCGATGATGACTTAGAGCGGGCCAAGAAACTTGACCCCAGCTTCAGTGATTAGTTTCTATCTTCTGAACCGATGAGGGGTACCATGCTCGGTCAGTTTGAGAACCGGGCTGAGCCGTTCGTAGTACCGCCTTTAGGCTAAATGGAACTAGGTAGAAGCGGAGTCCTGCTGGGTAATGAGCGGAAAAGGCGTCAATCCATGTCGCCGGAGAATAGCTTGCAGTAGCTCTCGTAGCGGCGCTGGTCGAGGCGGCCGTCGGCCACGGCGTTCTTCACCGCGCAGTCGAGTTCGTGCGTGTGGGTGCAGTCGGGATAGCGGCAGTTGTTCACGTGCGGTCTCAGATCGCGATAGAAACCGGCGACTTCCTCGGGTATCACGTCCCAGAGCTGAAACTGGCGTATGCCGGGTGTGTCGACCACGTAGCCGCCGCAAGAGAGCGGCAGCAACTGGGCGGTGGTCGTGGTGTGGCGACCCTTCTGATTCTCGGCGCTGACTTCCCTTACCCGCAAACTGAGCTTGGGGTCGATGGCGTTGAGCAGGGACGACTTGCCCACGCCGCTTTGGCCGGCCACCACGCTTTCGCTGTCGCTGAGCACGCGCCGGAGTCGCTCGAGCCCGAAGCCGGTTTCCGCGCTTAGGAGCAAGACCGGATATCCCATTTGGGCGAAGACGCCGACCAGCGGCTGAAGGTCTACCGGATCGACCAGATCAATCTTGTTGATGCAGATGACCGGCTTAACGTCGCCTTTCTCGGCGGTGACCAGCAGGCGATCGATCAGGTTGGGTTTCATCCTAGGTTCGGCCGCGCTCGTGACGATCAGCAATTGATCGACGTTGGTAACGAGAATCTGCTGCCTGCCGCGGCTGGTTCGGCAAATGCTTCCCCGGCGCGGCTCGACCCGCTCGATGATTCCTTCCCTGGGTTGAGTATTCTTAACCGGACGAAACAACACCCGGTCGCCGGCGGCCACCACGTGTCGTTGATCGGTGTTGAGGGTCTTCAAGAGACGGCGCGTCGCGCATCGGAAAACCTCGCCGTCCTCGGCCTCCACGACGCTTATCAGGCCCATGACGCGCAGTACGCGGCCGGGCATACAGAGTTCCTCGTCAACCTCCAGATGCACACCCAAGCCAGGCTCGTCGCCGTTGTCGACCTCGACGCCGGTAACGGTTCGTTTTCGGGTGAGCTCGCCCTTGCCGCTGATGCGTTCCTGCTGAAGCGGGTCTTCTTCCTCGAAGCCATGATCGTCGAACTGGCGCGTCCAGTCGGTACGCCGGGCGCGAACGTTTCGGTTCTTGCGGAACTGAGCGCGAATCTTCTTCTTGTTCTTCTTGCTCATCGGCCAAGGGTTGGGGATTCGGGAAACTGACGACGGGTTCCACTTGCTGCTTTTCGGTGGCCCGGCGGTCGCCGTCGCGCGAGGTCTCTTGATTGCCGGAGTTTGGAGAAGGTGAGCCAAGTCTTCTCGTTTGTCAGTGGGGCAGTCATTCCTGCCCCACTGCAACTGGTCAGTCCGAGTCGCAACCGCGCTAGCTGCTGCTTCACACCGGATCGTCCGGTCGGCGCAACTGGCCGGCCGAATGATCGTTTACGTCGAAGCGTTTTTCCACATCCGAATGGCGGCGTTTTTTCATTTTCGAGGACCGCCCGCGATCCAAGCCGGCCCGTTCGAGCAGTGACGTGCCGAAGATTTCGGCTTCCGGCTCATCGGGAGGAGGAGGCCCCACGGCGCCGAGATCCACCGGCGAGTAAAGAACTTCATAGCGATGCTTGGCAATGTGAAGCACGTCGCCGGGGTCCAGTCGCTTCTCCGTCACGCGGATGCCGTTGACTCTCACACCGTTGCGGCTCTTCATGTCGCGGACGTACCAGTAGCCGGCGTTTATGTTGAGTTGGCAGTGATGGGCGGAGACGTTTGAGAAACGCAAAACTATGTCGCAACTCTCTCGACGCCCGACCAGAAGACTTCGCTTGAGTAGAGGTATTGTGTCGCCTCCCCCAAGAGGCACTAATTCACCGTACATGGAAACCTTTTCTTGTTGCCAGACCAGTTGGCGGCGGGTCGCCGGATGATCCGACCCCTCTTCGCAACCTCAAGTCTGTCAGTTTGTCGTTGCCGGACGAACGAAAAGTAATCCGGCTGATGAGTTGTTGGCCCATTATGGCAAACTCCAGTCCGCCCTTCGGTCGTCTTGCCAGACCGAAGACCAGACGTGATACTCTTATGCACCAGTCAGTAGTTTAGTAATGTACCGCGATATAGTCAACCGAAATGCAACCTCCCAGACACAAAGACCACCACCAGTCGGACTACCTACCCTACCTCGGCATGGCCGCGTTTTGCGAGAAGAGATTCGGCGGCAAGGTCCGAAAGATCAGCTTGGATGCCGGTTTTTCGTGTCCCAATCGCGATGGCACGGTGGGTGTCGGCGGGTGCGTCTTCTGCGACCCGGCAAGTTTCAGCCCCAGCAGGCGAAGCAAGGGACATTCAATAAATCGCCAGATCGAAGAGGGAATGCGCCGCCTGAAGAGTCGCTACAACGTCGAACGCTTCATAGCGTATTTCCAACCGGCCAGCAACACGTATGCCCCCGTTGAGCGTTTGTGGGAAGTGTATCGGGAGGCATTCGACCACCCGGCCGTCGTGGGGCTCGCCATCGGAACGCGTCCCGATTGTGCCCCCGACGAGGTGCTCGATCTGTTGGCGGAGTTGGCGGCCAAGAAGTGGGTATCCGTCGAGTACGGCCTGCAATCGAGCCACGATCGAACGCTGGAATTGATCAACCGAGGACACACTTTCGAGGCTTTCGAGGACGCGGTGCTTCGCACCAGGCTGCGCTCGTTGGCGGTCGGAGCACACGTCGTGCTGGGGCTGCCCGACGAATCGGCCGAGGACATGCGGCAGACGGCCCGCCACTTGGCCCGGCTGCGCGTCGATTCCGTCAAGTTGCACAATCTCCATGCGGTCAAAGGCACCTTATTGGCCGATTGGGTTGCCGATGGCAAGGTTTCATTGCCGACGATGGACCAATACGTGGGCTGGGTCGTGGATTTCATCGAGCGGTTGCCGGTCGATTGCGTAATTGACCGCCTAAGCGGCGACGCGCCTCGAGAGTATTTGGTCGGTCCCGAGTGGTGTTTGGATAAGTCGGCGGTCCGCCGCGCCATCCTGGCCGAGTTCGAGCGTCGCGTCACCCGGCAGGGGAGCCTTTGTGGGCAGTGAGTGCCTACCCCTTCCCCCGCCGGCGGTTTGCGGATATGGTTTATTGTGGCAGGTTCGGAGTGGATCGGATGGTCGCCGGCCGAATGCTTCTCGGGTCGCCATATCGATCCGGCGGGGGTGTTCGGCGGGAGGAAAGTCCGGGCTCCGCGGGACACGGTGATGGGTAACGCCCACCGGCCGCAAGGCCAGGGAAAGTGCAACAGAAAGCAAACCGCCTCGCGGGCATCCGCTCGCGCGGTAAGGGTGAAACGGTGAGGTAAGAGCTCACCAGCAGGCCGGGTGACCGGCTTGGCTAGGCAAACCCCACCGGGAGCAAGGTCAAACAGAAAGCAGCGGAACCGCCGTCGACTTGTTCGGCCGCGTGTTCCCGTGGGCCGGTCCGGTCCGCTATGGACTTTCGGGTGGACTGCTTGAGGAGTCGAGCAATCGGCTTCCTAGAGAAATGGCCATCGCCCTTTTCAGCGCTCGCGCCGAGAGGGGACACAGAACCCGGCTTACAGATCCGCTCCGGCTTGCCGTTTTTTGCGATACCTATTCGCGACGGGTGGCTGGCGGCAGAGCGCGGCGATGCGCCAGACTGCCAACTCCCGGGGCATCGCCGCGCTCTGCCTCCAGCCACCCTGCAAATCGCCCGTGAACAGTCGAGTTTGCCACGCAAGAGGATATCACTTTGAATCAACTTCTGGAAGGACTCACCGAACCGCAGCGAGAGGCGGTTACGCATATCGACGGACCGTTGTTGATTCTTGCCGGGCCGGGCAGCGGAAAGACGCGAGTCGTCACCCATCGCGTGGCGTGGATGCTGCATCAAGGAATACCGGCCGAGCAGATTCTCGCCTTGACGTTCACGAACAAGGCGGCCGACGAGATGCGTTCTCGCGTCGAGCAGCTTGCCCCAGGCAAGCCGGTTTGGCTGGGCACATTCCATCGCTTTTGCGCGCGGATGCTTCGCAAATACGCGCCGCTGGTGGGCCTTGAAGAGAACTACACGATCTACGATACGTCGGATTCCCGCCGCGCCATACGTCGCGTTCTTGAGCTGCACCACGAAGACGCCGACGGAGTTAACCCCGACGCCATAGCCAAGGCAATAAGCTGGGCGAAGAACAGACTCGTTACGCCAGAGACGTTCGAGCCCAAGCCGGGCGATCCGGTCGACATAGTGGCAAGGAAGATCTACCCCGCTTATCAGGCGTACTTGTCCAAGGCCAACGCGGCCGACTTCGACGATCTGTTGCTGCACGTGGCCAATCTGCTGCGAGAGAATCCCGAGGTCCGACGCCGACTCGACGACCGATACCGCTACGTCATGGTCGACGAGTATCAGGATACGAATCTGGCCCAGTACATAATCGCCCGGGCGCTGTCGATCGATAATCCCAATCTGGCCGCCACCGGCGACCCGGATCAGTCGATATACAGTTGGCGGGGAGCCAACCTGGGGAACATCCTGGAGTTCGAGAAGGACTATCCCGACGTTAGCGTGGTGCGATTGGAGCGAAACTACCGAAGCACGAAGCGGATACTCTCGGTTGCCGACCAACTGATATCGCACAACGTCCATCGCAAGGAAAAGACCCTTTACACGGAAAACGGCGACGGCAAGCCCGTGCGGCTGGTCTTCTATCAGACCCAAAAGGACGAAGCGGACGCCATCGCCGCGAAAATCGCCGCCGAGATACATTCCGGCCGCCGCCGCGCCAGCGATTTCGCCATCTTCTATCGCGTTAACGCCCTGAGCCGGGCGTTCGAGTTCTCCCTGCGAGAGTTGGGTATCCCTTATCAGATGGTCAACGGACTGGAGTTCTTCCAACGCAAGGAGATCAAGGACGTCCTGGCCTATCTGCACTTGCTGAACAACCCCAACGACGAAGTGGCTCTGCTTAGAGTGATCAACACGCCCGCACGTGGAATCGGCAAGACGACCATCGGCCGATTGTCCGAATACGCCGTGCGCCGTGGGCTTACCATGCTGGAGGCCGCTAGGGCGGCACGGGAAATCAAAGCGCTGAGCAAACGGGCGGCAACGCTGGTATTGAAGTTCGTCGGCATCTTCGATCGATTGAGCGAAGTCATAGGCGAACCTCTCGAGGAGATCGTCGGCAACGTGCTCGACTTGTCCGGATACCGAAAGCATCTCGAAGAGGCCGAAGGCGAAGAGGAAATGCAGCGGCTGGAAAACGTCGAGGAACTTCTGACCGTTGCCCGCGACTACGACGAGCGCGGCGACAGTCCCGGCGGCCTGGAGGGGTTCCTGGAAGAAACGTGTCTGGTCAACGACACCGACGCTTGGGAAGTCGACTCCGACCGAGTGACGCTGATGACCCTGCACGCCGCCAAGGGGCTCGAGTTCCCGGTGGTTTACATGGTGGCCGTCGAGGAGGGCCTGCTTCCGCACGAGCGAAGCCGCGACAAGCCGCGCGAACTAGAGGAGGAACGCCGCTTGATGTTCGTGGGCATAACCCGAGCCCGACAGGAGTTGCAGATAAGCCTTTCCCGCTACCGCAATTTTCGCGGACGCCGAAAGACGGTCATCCCCAGCCACTTCCTGATGAACCTGCCTCGGGAGGAGATGGACATCAGCGAGCCGACCATGGGCGAGTACCTCGACGCCGAGCCGTCGTATGTTGACGACGTCGATGATGTCGACGACGACACGTCATTCGACTTTGGCGCCAATATGGAGAAGGACGATGTTCGGCGACCCAAGCCGGCCAATCCGATGTTCCCCTTGGCGGCGTCGGTGAATCTGACCACGGCGGCCGAACTGGCCGGCGGCAGCGAGGCGGCGTCCGACGTCTCGACCGAGGATTTCCACCAGGGCATGCTGGTCCGCCACCGTCGCCACGGCTTGGGACGGGTGGTCGCCCTGAGCGGTTCCGGGACCACGAGAAAGGCCACCGTCGACTTCAATCCCACCATCGGCCGCAAGCAGTTCGTTCTAAGCGAAGGCGAGCTGCGCCCGGTTTAGAAGACATTCGCAACGAGAAAGTCCGCCGAAAATGGTTCACGACCATCGCCGGCGGACGGATATCATCGCTTCTTGTCTAACAAGTAATCAGCCCCGAGCACCCCGACGAGGGAGAGAGACGTCGGGGTGCCCTTCTGGGCCGAGAGATTGTCTTTCCTAGAACTTGGCTAGTTCTTCCTCCGCACTAAGCGGGATCATCTCTTCGGGGCTGGTGTTGCCGACGGTTGCCGTCTTGGCTGGCGAAGAGGCCTTTGCCGTCTGCCGCGGCTGAGTCAAATGCTTGAAATGATCGCTCTCCTGCCTTGTCTCGGTGGTCGTGGCCGTCGAGGACGATCCGCCGGACTTGCCGCCCACGATGGCTTCCAGATCTCGAACCATGCGGCTGAGCTCCTCGGCCTGGGCACTGAGTTCCTCGGAAGCCGAGGCCGACTCTTCGGCATTCGCGGCGTTGGACTGGGTGACCTGATCCATTTGCGTGACGGCCGTGCTGATCTGGTCAATACCCTGCGACTGCTCGGTGCTGGCGGCGGCGATTTCTCCGACCAGATCGTTCACCTTGCGGCTGCCTTCGGCGATTTCGCCCAAGGACTCGGCAACTTCCTTCGAGATGGCCACGCCGTTGTCGGCATTCTTGACCGAACCTTCGATCATGTCGGCCGTGGTTCGGGCGGCCTCGGCACTTCGTTGTGCCAGGTTGCGAACCTCTTCGGCCACCACGGCGAATCCCTTGCCCGCCTCGCCGGCTCGAGCGGCTTCGACGGCCGCGTTCAGCGCGAGCAAGTTGGTTTGGAAAGCAATTTCGTCAATGGTCTTGATGATCTTGGCGGTCTCGTCGGACGACTGCTTGATATCGTCGATTGCCGTTGACATACGGCCCATGGCCTCGGTGCCCTTTTCGGCGCTGGAGGATGCCGTCTCGGCAAGTTTCTTAGCCTCGTTGGCGTTGTCGGCGTTTTGGCCGGTCATCGAGGACATTTCTTCCATGCTGGCCGTGGTCTCTTCAAGCGAAGCGGCCTGTTCGGAGGAACCTTGGGCCAAGGATTGGCTGGCCGAGGCGACCTGCCCGGCGGCCGAGGTGGTTTGCTCGGCACCAGTTGTCAGACCCTGGATGATGCGGTTGATGGGCCGCGAGATCGAGTTGGCGGCCAGAAGGCCCACGATCACGATGCCGATAATGCCAACGATGCCGATGATGGTTGTGAGCCACCCCAACGATGCAATGGAGGCAAAGGCCTCGCTGCCGTCTATCTTGCCGATCATGGCCCATTGCGTACCGGCTGCATCGATGCTGCTGTAAGCGACGATAACGTCGTTGCCGTGCGTGTCCCTGAATATCTCGTTGCCCTCGGCGTCGGCGGAAGCCATGGCTTTTTCGATATAGTCGGTGGATATATCGTAACCGACGACATACTTCTCATCCATGAAGCTGAGATCGCTTCGGAAGGAAGTCGTGCCGTCGTCGTCGCGGCCGACCAGATAGGTGCAACCGGTTTGCCCCAGGCCGGCCCGATTCGTCATAATGGCGTTGATGCCCTCTTGGGGAAGTTGAAGAGCAACAATCAGTTCGACTTCTCCGCTGTCGTTCGTGATCGGCTCGGCGAGGAAAGCGGCCGGGTCGCCGTTGCTCGGCGCGTACGGCTTGAAGTCGATGAAACCGAACTTCTTGGTCTTCAGCACCTCTCGAGTCAACCGGCCGAGTCCGGAATCGGAGTACTTTCCGTCGACCAGATTGGTGCCATAGTCGGCCTCGCGGCATACGGTGTAGAAGCAGTCGCCGCTGGGGGCAATTAGGAACAGATCGTAGTAGCCATATTCGTTGATATACTTGGCGTAGAAATCCTTGTCCTCGCCTTTTCGCTTCGGTGCCAGAACTTGTTCGACGTTCTCGTTGCTGATGATGCACCAGTCGAGTCCGGGGATGTCGAGGCCGGCGAAGGCGGTCAGTTCGAGGTCTCCCTTGCTGCCGGGGGTTATGACGATGTCGCTGTGACCGTCGAGGGCTTTGACGATCGAATCGCTCGACTTCGGTTTACCAATCTTGCCTTCCTTGATGACTCGGTCGCTGCGATAGGCCGTCTTCCCGTCGGTTCTTCCGACAAGATATGTTTCACCTTCGCTGCCCATGCCATCCCGTTTCTGCACGATGGCGTTGATCTTGTCGGTGGGGAGTTGCAGAGCGACAATCCCCACGACACTGCCGTCGTCGCCGTGGATGGGAGCTCCCAGAAAGGCCACTTGATCTCCACCGTTGGGCGAGTACGACGAGAAATCCTCGATCGCCGGTTTGTCTTCGCGCACCACCTTTCGCCAAAGCCGGGCAAGCCCCTCGTCCTTCAGCTTTCCATCGCCGAGGTTTTCGCCCAAGTCGCTCTTCTCGGCTTGCGTGTAGAGCACGTGTCCGTGCTTCGCGCAAATGATGAATACGTCGTAATAGCCGTATGTCTTTACGTATTTTTCAAGGAACGGTTGGATTTGTTTGTGAACCTTTTCATACTCTGGCGAGTCGATGTTTAGCGAGCCATGCGAGTCGGTATTCATCTCGTCGTGGTACTTTTTGAGCATCGCGAAGGCGTCCAAGGCGTCCTTCGAATCGGCGATCGCATGAGCGTCGTTGAAAGCTCGGGAGAAATAGTCTTCGATTTCCGCCTTCTTCAGCGCCTGCACGGCTTCCAGTTTGTTCACGGCGTCCTGCTGTAGAGTCTCGGCGGTCTCTCGCAACACGGCCATGTCGCCGCGTCGCTGGTCGAAGTAGTGTTTGACTTGCTCCTTCTTGACGTCGCGTAGCGATACGAGTTGATTGAATGCCTGTTCCTCCAGGGCAGTGCTGGAAGTCCAGTAGGCAGCGCCGGCAATCACGGCAAACGGCAACACGCCGACCAGCAGGAACAGGGTCAAGAGTTTGGCTCTAAGGGTCATGTTTTTCATGAATTGTCTACCTTTCCTAGATTGATGTGAGTACTCTCGCGAATTTTCAGTGGATGTTTGCTAGACAGTTTCCAGCAGATCGGATTCCGCTCCGACGGCAAGTTCCTCTCCGCCGAGCACTTGGTTGATGTCGAGCAAGATGGTTACTTTTCCGCCGGCCTTGCTCATGCCGAGGATGTTGTGCGTCTCGACTTCCGCGCCGAACTCGGGCGAGTCTTCGATGTCGCCCTCGGGGATGTCCATTACCTCGGAGACGCGGTCGACGATGATGCCCACTTCGACGTTGCCCACGTATACCACGATGATGCATGTCTCGTCGGTGTACTCAGTCTCGGGCATGTCGAACTTCAGTCTGAGATCCACGATGGGGATCACTTTGCCGCGAATGTTTACCACGCCCTTGACGTAGTAGGGCGTATGGGGCACGGTGGTGATGTTCAGAATGCCCATGATCTCGCGGACTTTCAGAATCTCCAGGCCGTAGTCTTCCTCGGCCAGTACGAAGGTGAGGTATTTTCCAGCCCTTTCTCTCGTTGTCGTTGACATTTGTTTCTCCATTGCCTGTTTCCGGAAAAGCGGATGTCCGTCGGGCTCAATCGCTTCGCGGATAACAATCGTACTCGCGAGTCAAAAGGCCGTGTCTCGGCGTGAACCACTTCGCGCCACACCCCTACCTGGGGCGGGTGTAAAAATGTCGCTTACGCCCACGAGATTTTATAGGTCGCCAGCCAATGTCATGGGGAAACTCCCCAGGGGATTTGCTTTCTTTCTTGGCAGATTAGCGAATGCAAGCTGTATATTCCGGTTAATCGGACTTGTTAGCGCCCGGTTTCCGGGCCTATGGGGGGTGTCGTTTATTGCCGTATCACCTGAGCTGCGGGGTTTGGCGGCGTGCGAGACCAAAAAGGGTCGAAAAAGAGATGCCTGATCGTGATTGTCTGCACGAGAGGCCTGCTTTCGAGTAACAATGCCCCAGTAGCCAAGGCCAAACGAACAGACTCACCGCCTCGCATTGTCAGCCTCCATGCCGTTGCGCTTCCTCTCGCGAGTAGCGGAGCGAGTTTTTGCCGGCCAAGGGGTTGGTTGCCGGAGAGTTGGGTGTGGTATAGGATTGACCCCCTCGTGATGCCTTTCAAGTCGTCGATGGTCGGTTTCGCCGTTTGCCGTGCTGCTGTTTACGCTGGTGCGAATCGGCGACCGTCGGTCGGCACATTCCTTGGATGACGAGTCAGCGGTTCGCCGTTTTCGTTGGCGCGTTGATCGACAGGCGGCGGATCGTTTTCGCGGCTCGCCGCTTGGTTCCAGCGGATAATGCTTTCGGAGGTCTCGTTTATGTACGACCTTGTTTTCGGGCCCTTGATGTGGTTGACCACATTGATCTTCATCGGCGGCGTCGGTTATCGCGCCTATCAACTGGTTCAATTGACCAAGAAGAAGGATCGGGCCCGATGCCCGGCCACCGCCATAAGGGAAGACTCGCCCGAGGAGCGAAAGTTCCGGCCCATCGTCAGGCTGCAAAACAGCGTCTTGGGCCAACATCCGATCATGGCGATCGTTTCATTTGTGTTTCATGTTTGTCTGTTCGCGGTTCCGGTTCTCTGCCTCGGCCATAACGAGACGTTGTATCAGTTCTGGGGAATCTGCTTCTTCAGTTTGCCAGACGCGTTGATCAATATAATGACGATCATCGTTTTGGTCGGCGGTTTGTTCTTTTTCCTGCGGCGGATGGCAGTGCCTCGTGTCAGGGCCGTTTCAAGCACGTACGACCATTTGATCTTGCTAATAACGATCGCTCCGTTCATGACGGGCTTTTTCGCATACCATCAATGGGGCGATCCACGAACGATGATTATCATTCACGCATTGACCGGCCAGTTGATGCTGATTTCCATTCCCTTCACTAAACTCGGGCACATGGTGTTTTTCTTCTTCGCCAGATGTTTGCTGGGAAGCGAGTTCAGCTTCGGGCGGGGGGCCCGCGAGTGGGCAACTTGAGAAACGCACCCTACAAGATACACGTTAGCGACGAGGCACTAACAGAAGAGACCGATAGCATGCCCAAAGATGCCGAAATACCCGTCGATCGCGATAAGATCAAGGCGATGCTCAAGCGGAAGAAGGGCCGCATGAAGATGTGCCTGGCCGCCTGTGCCGGGTGTACGCTCTGCGCGGAGAGTTGCTTCCTCTTCATGGGCAACGAACAAGACCCCGGCTACATGCCCGCCTACAAGGTGCTCAACTCGCTGGGCGTTCTTTATCGCAAAGGCGGAAAGGTAAGCCGGGCCCAATTAGAGGAAATGCGGGAACTCGTCTTCAAGCGATGCGCCCTTTGCGGACGATGCTACTGCCCCTTCGGCATCGACTTGCCCAACATGCTCTCGTTCGCGCGAAGCATCCTGCGTTCGCAGGGTATTTACGGAATGTATCCCCACAGCGTCGGCTCGCCCGAGGCTGAAGCCCTTGGGGAAGAAGATAACGTTCGGCCACCGTCAGCGGAGTAACAATATGATCATCGCGGAAATAAAGCATTTGGAAGAAGTCAAGCAGATGCTTGAAGGCTACGGCAAGGTGTTGAACGTCGGTTGCGGCGGTTGCGTGGCCGTCTGTCTCGCCGGCGGCCAGAAGGAAGTCGACACGCTCAACACCCAGTTGACCGCTTCGCTGAGGACGGACGGCGAGGCGACGCAAATCGACGGCTTCACGGTCGAGCGGCAGTGCGAAGTCCCCTTCCTGGCCGAATTGGACGAAATGGTCGAACAATACGACGCCCTGCTGTCGATGGCCTGCGGCGCGGGCATTCAGTTCCTGGCGGAGCGCTATCCGCACAAGCCGGTATTTCCCGGCGTGAACAGCGTCTTCGTGGGCGTTAACAAGGACGTCGGCTGGTACGAGCAGCGATGCAAGTGCTGTGGCGAGTGCGTGTTGGCCACCACCGCCGGCATATGCCCGGTGACCATGTGCGCCAAGTCGCTGTTCAACGGCCCCTGTGGCGGCCCGCAAGACGGCCATTGCGAAGTCGACAAGGACACGCCGTGTGCCTGGATCCAAATCTGCGAGCGGCTGACGGCACAAGGTCGGTTGGACAATATTCTGGAAGTCCACGGTCCCCGCGAGTGGGAAGGCCAGACCCAGAGTTCCCTGGTCCTGGAACAATACAAACACAGATACGCCAAAGATGAAGGCGAGTAGACTATGAAATCAGGAAGTACGCTGGAACGGGTTTTAACCGAGGGCACGTTCGCCGTCACCGGTGAACTGGGGCCGCCGCGAAGCGCGGGACCGGACGCGGTCAAGGAAAAGGCCCAGTACCTAAAGGGCATGGTCGACGCCGTGAATATCACGGATAACCAAACGGCCGTGGTTCGCATGTCGAGCATGGCCGCCAGTGCCTTGGCGCTGGCGGAAGGCCTGGAGCCGAACTACCAGATGGTCTGCCGCGACAGAAACCGCATCGCCATGCAGTCCGACATCATGGGCGCGTCGGCCTTGGGCATAAGGAACATGCTGTGCCTTTCCGGTGACCATCAGATATTCGGCGAGGACCCCAAAAGCAAGAAGGTTTTCGATCTGGACTCGACGCAATTGATCTCGGTCGTTAAGAAGATGCGCGACGAGAGCAAGTTCCTAAGCGGCGGCGACATCGACGAACCGCCCAGGATGTTCATCGGCGCCGCGGCCAACCCGTTCGCCGAGCCGTACGAGTTCCGCGTCCATCGCCTTGCTAAGAAGGTCGCCGCCGGGGCCGACTTCGTGCAGACCCAGTGCATCTACAACATGGACCGCTTTCGCGAGTGGGTAAAGCAAGCCAACGACATGGGGCTCACGGAGAAAGTTTACATCCTTGCCGGCGTAACGCCCATGAAGTCGCTGGGCATGGCCCGATACATGAAGAAAAACGTCCCCGGCCTGGACGTGCCGGACTGGGTCATCGACCGGCTCAAGGGCGTCGAAAAGAAGAAACAAGCGAGCGAGGGAATCGCCATCTGCTGCGAGCAGATCGCCGAGTTCAAGGAGATGAAGGGCATCGCCGGCGTACACATCATGGCCATCGAATGGGAAAAACGCATGCCGGAAATATGCGAAAAGGCAGAACTGCTGCCGAGGCCGGTGTTTGAAACTACAAGTTAGTTACTGGTGACAAAGCCGGAAAACGGGTGCCATGTCCCACGCTTGCGTGGGCATGCCTGAAGCCAGCGAAACACTGCGTCTCATGCCCACGCAAGCGTGGGACATGGCACCCGAGTATCATCATTAAGGGCGAGTTGCCGACGACGAGAAAACGATTCTTCCCACCAGGAAGTTCAAGCGAAAAGACGAAACTATGAACAGGAAATGGATCGCCTTATTTATTAACGGGTGCCTCGGCGCGCTCTGTTTGGCGGTGTTCTTCACGCTGAGCCTACGCCCCGGGGTTGGTCGGACGGACGACATTGACGAGAACCGGCGACTGCTGCTCCTTTCCGTTTCCGAAAACCCGGCCGAACTCGAACGCCCGCCGGTGATGTTCGACCACGCCAAGCACACCGCGGCGCTGGATCCGAGAAGTTGCCAACTCTGCCACCCCAAGGACGACACCACCAACACCTTCAAGTTCACCTACCTCGGCGTCGAGGGCATCGACGACCCGGACGAGCTGACGAACATCTTTCACGACAGTTGCATTGGCTGCCACAAAGATCGCGACGCCGCGGGTGAGTTGGCCGGGCCGGTCACTTGCGGCGAGTGCCATGTGATTCCTCGCAAGTTCCATGAAGCCTCCTACGCCCCGGTCATGCCGGACTATTACGACGTCCTCCGTGACACCTACCACCGCGATTGCACCTCTTGTCACAGCGAACCGACCAAGAAGGCCGAAACCGCTGGGGCGCTCGACTGGCAGAAGTTCTACGTAACGCAACAGAAGGAACTCGAACGCCAGTGGCCGAAGATGACCTTCGACTACTACCTGCACAACAAACACTCGATGATGGTTCAGGGCAACTGCCAGGTCTGCCATTACATCTCGCCGGAAAGACGCAAGGAGATCGATGCCGAGCAGCGGCTTCCGACCGCCCAGGAATGGGTGATCGACGGCGTCGGCGAGTACGATCTTGCCAACAAGGAAGTCGCGCACGAGAAATGCCTCAACTGCCACATCCAGCGATTGGAAGACAAGGTGCCGGCCGGGCCGGTCTCGTGCATCGGATGCCATGACGGCAAGCAGCGCACCATCGAGGAATTGGCCGACGTGCCGCGACCGTTGTGCGAGCGCGAAGAGCGCATGTTGATCCACGCCGGCGACGAAGCCCGGGCCGACGCCGTGCCCTTTGACCACGCGGCGCACGAACTGCGGTCCCGCTCCTGCGGCGATTGCCATCACAAGACGCTGCAAAGCTGCGACACTTGTCACACCATAAAGGGTTGCGGCAAGGGCGGCTTCATTTCGCTGGCCGAAGCCTATCACGACGTCCGCTCAACGCACAGTTGCGTCGGTTGCCACGAAAACGAGAAGAAGAACCCTAGCTGTGCCGGTTGCCACGACCGCATGCAAAGCGGCTTGGTCAAGTCGGCCTGCAAGGGTTGCCACACCGGCTCGCTCGAAAGCTTGGATCGCGTGGCCACGTTGCCGGATCCCGAGGAGCTGATGCCCGAGGGCATGGAACCGATAACCGAGATCGACGTCCTTGGCCGCAAGTGCAGTCAGTCCGCCTGCCCGCATGCCAAGGAGAACAAGCAGACGGGCCAGCGCGAGGACACATACGGCCCGGCCCGGTTCCCGCATCTGGAGATTGCCAAGAGGCTGACCGATCTGAGCAACGACAGCCCGTTGGCCAGCCACTTCCACGCGGAGAAGATGACCATCTGCGCCGGCTGCCATCACGTGTCGCCGCTTACGCCCAAGGGGCACATGCCGCGATGCGCCACATGCCACAACGCCCGT
>Ga0180432_10003189_pt1 | contig 23740 bp, 15 predicted proteins | sample SS_ome_10_FD_132414 | JGI IMG/M metagenome (GOLD analysis project Ga0180432, IMG submission 132414) | Hypersaline lake sediment archaeal communities from the Salton Sea, California, USA - SS_1_MS_2 metaG | ecosystem: Environmental > Aquatic > Non-marine Saline and Alkaline > Hypersaline >... | reverse complement strand
GTTTTATTCGAGTCCTTCAGTTGTCCTTATTCTGAAAAGGGAAAAGGAAAGCCCCCGCCGGAAAGTGGAGGGGGGCTAGACGGTGCGGGGGCTAAGATTATCTTATATCTATAAATATAGCTTCTCTGTTAGAAACATGTTAGCCTGCGACTAAAAGTTTGTTAAGTCCACGCGGTTTTTACGACAAACCTTTATTTCAGAAGTGACATATTTTCGGATCGTGAGGTCGTGGTTTCAGATCATGTTGTCACGAAGGACGGCACATTTACAAAAAACTCATAGGGGTTTAATCGTCGTCTAATATATTCCATTATCATCTCCAATTTAACGGATACGATACAAGATAGTGACAGCTTTATGAGAGGGTGATGAAGGTATTTTTAATGAATAAATGCACGGAACGACGAAAGGAGGTGATTCCGGAAGCACAAATTTGTTGCCTTAATGACGTTGTTTGTTCGAAGCAGAAAATGTTTTGGAGACGTCAGGCGACCTTCGTGATACGTAAGACGCTTATCCATTGACAAAATGGGTGAGACATTCTGAACTGTCGTGATGTGAAGCTAAAGAGGCAGGCCAGCGATCAACCTGGAAAGCATTTCGCCGGCCCACCGAAGTCTGAATGGAGAGATCATTGATTCCCCATCCGTACCGCCTCTATTTTACCAAATTTCACGGCCTCAGGGCAATCCTTTTTACAAGAAAGGTTGCTTTAAAATGTTTGAAAAAACGTCGGGGAGATGGTGTATTTTACTGCACACCTCCTCATGCTTGCGAATCTCATCCGCTGACCTATCAGAATCATTTTCCGCTTCCGGCGACGGGGCTTGTAACAGTTCCCGTGCCTCGAATCGAAATTTGATACAAAACTTAATGACAAGGAGATGAGAAATGAGAAAGTGCGTATTTTCCGTATGTATCCTGTTGGCGGTCGCCGCTTCCGCTTCGGCCGTGGTTGAGGCCCCGAACGGCTCCGCCAAGTACGTGTTCTACATGATCGGCGATGGGATGGCCAGCGTCCAGATTCATGCTGCCGAGGGCTTTTTAACCTCGATGGGTGTTGATCGCATCGATGATCCTAATATTGCCAACAAGTCGACCGATTTGGCGTTGAACACCGAGTTACCTTACGCCGGTTTGCAGAAATCGTGGGCGTTGAATCAGTTCATCACCGATTCAGCCGCCGCCGGCACCGCCCTGGCCTGTGGTCACAAGACCAATGTGGGCGTGATTTCCATGGATGCGGGCACAGAGGTTTCCTACAAGACCCTGGCCGAGTTAGCCAAGGAGCAAGGCAAGAAGGTCGGTATCCTTTCCAGCGTGTCTCTGGATCACGCTACTCCGGCCGTCTTCTATGCCCATCAAGCCAGCCGCAACAGCTACTATGAAATCGGCTTGCAAGCCGCCACCTCCGATACCGTCGATTTCTTCGGCGGTGGAACGTTCAAGGCGAGTCGATGGCCGAATCCTGATGACATGTGGCCCACGTTTGAAAGCAACGGCTACACTATCGTTCATAATTTGGCCGACCTTCAAAACGTATCGAACGGGACCAGGTGTGTGGCCGCCAGCGATGTGACTCAGAACAGCCAGGCCCTTCACTATGAGATCGACCGTGTGACGTCGGGCGCCTCCGGCGAGTGGAGCCTGGCCGAGGTGACGTCCGAGGCGATTCGAGTGCTGGACAACGACAACGGTTTCTTCATGATGGTCGAAGGCGGCAAGATTGACTGGGCATGTCACGCCAATGATGCGTTGAGCAGTATTTATGACACCCTGGCCTTCGACGATGCCTGCCGCGTCGTGATCGATTTCGCCAACGAGCATCCGGGCGAGTGCTTGATCGTCGTGACGGGCGACCACGAATGCGGTGGTCTGACTCAGGGGTGGGCCGGCACCCGTTACGGCAGCGCCTACGAGAATCTGACCGCTCAGACCATGTCCTTCCAGGCCTTTGGCAGTTGGCTGGCCGACTATCAGAGCAATCCCTACAGTTTCTACAATATTGTGAAGATCGTTCTGGGTTACTTGGAGCCGGACGCCGACCTGACCAGCTTGATCAATCTGGTCGATGACCAGGAGATGCAAAGCAAGGTCGAGGAGACCTTCGGCGTGGTTTACGACGATCTGAGCGAGTTGCAACAGGCCCAATTGGAAGAGGCCTACGATCGTCAGATGACCGGCGAAAAGATTCGCGGTTCCGAAGAGGATTACCTCATCTATGGTGGTTACAATCCGCTGGCCATTGCCTGCACGCACATCACGAACAATCGTGCCGGCCTGTCTTTCTCCAGCTACAGCCACACGGCCGTCCCGGTCCCGGTCACATCCAACGATCCGAGCTTCTCGGGTTACTATGAGAATACCGACGTCGCCAAAAAGATCGCTGACGTCATGGGTGGTTCTCTCGATTAATCCGTTCCGCCGATGGCAAATAAGGCGGACAAACAGAGTTGATTTTCGACGCCGCAATGGGGCGGAAGTCCCTATAAGCTTCTGCTCCATTGTTTTTTATCAAGGCATTGTTCGGTGTTGTTTAGGAACGTTGAGGTTTCGGCCATGGTGCTACGAAAAGGAAAGACATATAAAGATATCGTCCTTGTGATTGTTCTGAGCCTGATTTGTATCAGCCTGATTTACATGCCAACGGGGTTTGAAGACAGTGTGCCCAAGGACTCTCACTTTGCACGCGGCAAAGTGCTTGAGGTCGATGATTCGGATATCTATCAGGCGCTGATCATCAAAACAGGCACGCAACAATTAAGCGTCGAATTATTGGAAGGCCCTTTCGAGGGGCAAATCTGCCTTGCCGCGAATCATTTGACGGGGAAGATGGAGATGGACGAGATGTACGCCCAAGGCAGGGAGATTCTCGTCGAATACTCCGTCGTGAAGGGCAAGATCGCCAGGGCGATCGCACGAGGGCACTATCGATTTCATCTTGAGATAATCCTCATCGCCTTGTTTGCGGCCCTTCTGATCCTTCTGGGCGGCTGGACGGGTCTCAAGGCCATCCTCTCATTTGTGTTTGCCGCGTTGATGATCTGGAAAGTGATGATTCCGTTGTTCCTCAAAGGCGAGGATCCGATCTGGGTTGCCCTGTTCGTGGTCGGGGCCCTGACGTCCGCCGTGTGTTTCTTGGTGGGGGGAATCACACGAAAGGGGCTGGCCACGTTCGTGGGGGCTTTCTCCGGGCTTCTTTTGACGTGTGTGCTGGCCCATGTCTTCACCAGGGAATTTCGTCTGCATGGAGCGATTCGGCCTTTCGCGGAAACGCTTCTGTACTCCGGTTTTGACTATCTCAATCTCACCGGTATTTTTGTCGCCAGCGTTTTCGTCGCGTCCTCGGGAGCCGTCATGGACCTGGCCATGGATATCTCGGCGGCCATGCATGAAATCATGGAGAAAAAACCCGACATCGGATTGCTCGAACATATCCGCTCGGGTCTGTCCGTGGGGCGCTCGGTCGTGGGCACGATGACGACGACGTTGCTCCTTGCGTATTCGGGCAGTTACATCACCTTATTGATGCTTTTCATGGGCCGGGGTGTGCCGATCATGAGCATGCTCAACAAGAACTTCGTCGCCGCGGAAGTCGTTAATACCATTGTCGGCAGCTTCGGTTTGGTCACTGTGGCGCCGTTTACGGCGATCGCCGGTGGTCTTCTCTACCGCATAGGTAAAAAGCAACCTGTCGTTCAGATGGCAGCAGAACAATCCGAATGGCCTCATAGTTTTCTATCGCCGGATACGGACGGCCACGGGGAGCCGTCCCTACGATCGCGCGCGGGTATCCTGCCCGCGATACGTATTTTCACCAAATTCAAATGAGAATTGAACGCCGCTCTAACACTTAATACCGATAACATAAATAGAGATTATACAAAAATGTGTGTTTTGAATGTAGTGCTTGTGATTGGAGAATCTGAATATAGCAAAGGCACAATCCATCTTTGTGATTAGCGACCTTCACTTGGGGGACGGCTCTCTGAAGGACAATTTTAAATTCGGGAAGAAACAGACATTACTCCAATCGTTTCTTGACTATGTCGATAAAGAAGAGGGAGAGCTTATCATTCTTGGCGATTTTCTCGAACTGTGGGGTCATCGTTTGGAATCGGTGATATGCAAGCAGGGCTTCCTTTTGGATCGTCTGGCGGACATGGGGGTTGTGTTCGTACCCGGCAACCATGATGCGGAACTGTTGTCCTGGGAGAATATGAGCAAGCCGCCCCATGTGTTTTTTGAAGCGACCACCCGGCCGTTTGTGAGAACCATTGGGGGCAATAGGTTCAAGTTTATGCACGGACACGAAGCGGATCCCTTTGTTCAGGGGAATATGAAAACGCTTGCCAGAGCGCTCACGGCTTATACACCGGTTTTGGCCCTTGAGAACGCGATACTCACATTGTCAAACGATGCATTGGTCGATGCCGTTCTGGAAGTGGGTGAAAATATCCTCAGACTTTGGGATTGGATCACCGGGAATGTGAAAAGGACGTTTCAGGAATGCTGTTCGGTTGTGCCGAATAATACGCTGACCGTTTCAAAAAGGAAGATTCGGACGCAGAAGATGCTGACGCGTTATTATCAGGACAAAGGCCGGGATCTCTATGATGTCGCCATCGTCGGTCATACCCACAGACCCGGCCGGTTCGGCAATTGGTATTTCAACAGCGGTTCCTGGACGGGACGGACAAACAACTTCTTACGCATTTCTCCCGATGGCGGAGTCGAAGTATCGGATTGGGGTGAAAACGGAGCTAACGTCAGGACAACTTCTCTAATGGATTGACAATCATGGCAAGGATCATTTACGGCGTAGCCGGCGAGGGCTTCGGTCACAGCAGTCGTGCTCATCTGATCGGGCAGCACCTCATCGAGGCGGGAAACGACGTGATGTTTGTGGCGTCCCGGAAAGCCTATACCTATCTGAAACACTATTTCGACTCGCGCGTTCGTGAGATATTCGGTCTGAGTTTGGTATTCAGCGACAGGCGGTTGTCTTGTGTGAAGACCGTTGCGACGAATCTAAAGAATTTCCGTCGGTGCTATCCTGAGACGGCGAATTTTGTGAGCCAGTCTTTCGATGCTTTCTCTCCGGACCTCGTAATTTCGGACTTCGAGCCGTTCAGCGCCTGGTGGGCTTGGTACAATAAAATCCCCTTTGTTAGTATCGACCATGAGCATATACTCACAGGGTGTAAACTCAAGCACGATCTAAGAGATTGGTACCCGAGACTGACGTCGGCTCTTGTAACGCGAGGGCATTATTTCGGCGCTTCGGCTTATGTCGTTTTAAACTTTTTCCACGCCTCCGTCAAAAACGATTCGATTAATCTTGTTCCTCCTGTCGTCAGACCTATCGTTCATTCATACGAATCGGTGAGGGATGAGCATATCTTGGTTTACTCCAGCGACCGTACCGGACGTGAACGCCTGTTGCGCACCCTCCAAAGTGCCCCGGATTATCGATTTTACATCTATGGGTATAACGAAAGCAGCGAGGTGGTTAATTGTGTGTTCAAACCAACTTCGACTGAAGGATTTCTTGAGGACTTAGCGAGCTGCCGAGGTGTCATCGCTACGGCCGGATTTTCCTTAATTAGCGAATGCCTGCACTTCAAGAAGCGGATGTTGTTGCTTCCGATTATGGGACAATACGAGCAAATGGTGAATGGTCGGTACGTTGAAGCGTTAGGTCTGGGTCTTTCACATAACCGGTTCGACGCCGGTGTGCTGGGTGAGTTTCTCGATAGCGTCGATGAGCCTTTGGGCGCGGATCAGAGGATTATATGGCCTGATAATGAGGTTTTTTTCCAACGATTACACAGGGTGTTGAGTGAAATCGATACCAAGGCCGACGTCGCGACGCCGCGTGAACCGGTACTGGCGATAGAATAAAACCGAAAGATAGATAAACGATATTATTCTAAATCAACCGGCTTGCATAGATATGTCTTTTTGTTGGAGACCCGGCCGCACTTTTTGCAGACAAACTGAGGGTGATCCACAAGTTTTGAAAACTGCTTGAGCTTCTTTGTGTGAAAGTCGTCTTTTATCAATTTACACATTTGCTTAGGCATCGCCAGGGTCCTTCTTAAGGTCTGCTTTTCATCGGCCGAAACCTCAAAGAGGAGTGCTCATTGTTTCTAACAGCTTCACATATTACGTTGTAGAAGCTCTCTTGTGCTTGAATCTTTTTACCTTTTTTTTCTTTCGGGGTATAGTGGCCGTCAGGATGGAGAATCTCCGATTGGGTGTTATCCATAAAATAGATCGAGAGGATGTCGATCAAGCGTTTTTTTAATTTTCCGTCTTTGATGGGAAAAAGTAGCTCCAGCCTTCGGTCGAGGTTTCTGCGCATCCAGTCGGCGCTGCTGAGGTACACTTCTTCGTGCCCGCCGTTACGGAAGTAGAATATCCGGGCATGTTCGAGATATCGGTCTACAATGGAACACACTTCGATATGATCCGATACTCCCTTTATTCCCGGCCTCAGACAACATATACCACGGATGTTGAGCATGACTTTCACTCCGGCCTGGCTGGCGCGGAACAGGGCCCGGCAAATGACCTTATCCTGGAGCGAATTCGTCTTGGCCATGATCAGACCCGGTTTGTCGGCGCTGCTGGTTTGAATCTCCCGGTCTATCAGGTCAAGGAACTTCTGCTTCATATCCGTCGGGGCGATCGTCAGTTCCCGCCAACCTACCGTTTCCGAAGTACCCGTCAGAAGATTGAAAAAGGCCGTGACGTCCAGGGCGATGGCATTGTCGCACGTAAACAGGCCGATATCGGAGTAAAGCCTGGCGGTTTTATCATTATAGTTACCGGTGGCCAAATGAATGTAGCGGCGAATCCGTGTCTCCTCGCGTCGGATGAGGAGGAGGGCTTTGGCGTGGGTTTTCAGGTTCGCGATTCCATAAATCACGTGGCAGCCGGCGTCTTCAAGCTGTTTGGCCCAATTGACGTTCTGTGCTTCATCAAAGCGGGCTTTAAGCTCAACGAGCACGGTGACCTCTTTGCCGTTTTTTGCCGCTTTTTGCAGCGCCTCAACGATCGGAGAATCGCTGCTTGTACGGTACAACGTTTGCTTGATGGCAATGACACCGGGATCGTCGGCAGCGGCCTGGATCAGTTTCACGACCGGCTCGAAGCTTTCATAGGGGTGAAAAAGAAGGACGTCCTTTTCTCTGATGGTTTGCCACAGATTCTCGCTATTGAGCAGATCGATCGGTTGCTGCGGCGGCCAGTCCGGGAGCTTCAGGTTTGCAATGGGTCCTATCATGGTAAGTTGATGAAGGCACGTTGCATCGAGCAATGGGGTAATGTCGTAAACATCGTCGGCCCCCAGCCGCGACCATTCCGTCAGCCATTTTTTCTGAAATGTGTCGATCGTGTCGCTGATTTCCAGCCTGATAGCCGACCGTCGCCTTCGTTCTATGAGGGCCTGCTCAATGGTCTCCAGAAGGTCGGCGGCTTCGTCTTCCTGGAGACTCACGTCGGCGTCGCGGGTAATACGGAAATAGCCGACGCCGGTAATATGGCTCGCGGGGCAAAGCAATTCCACGTTATCCGCAATCACATCTTCCAGGAGGACAAAAGAGAATTCCTTTGTATCGGGTATTCGTATAAAGCGCGGCAGTAGATGTGGAACGGGAACCACGACGATTTGTTTTTCTGATTCGCTTTTCGGTCCCTTGGCCACGACGGTGATAGCCACATTGAGCTGTCTGCCCGGCAGAATAGGAGGAGGATCCAAGTTGTTCATGGCCAGCGGTGTGAGTACGGGCAGGATTTCATTTTGAAAATAAGTTCTGATGAAGGCTCGCTGTTCGTGGCTCCACTGACTTGGCCTGAGCAGCATAACACCGTGGTCGGATATTTCAGTTAATGCGTCCTGGATCGCTTCGTTTTGCTGAGCGACCAGATCGTGAACTGAAGCGCTAATCCTTTTCAGTTGTTGATTCGGCGTCAGACCGTTTATGCCTCGTCTTCTCAGGCCCGCGGACTTCTGCTGCATCAATCCCGCGACTCTGATCATGAAAAATTCGTCGAGATTGGAACTGGCGATCGCCAGGAACTTCAACCTTTCGGCCAGAGGATTGTCCTTCCGGATTCCCTGTTTGAGGACCCTTTCGTTGAATTTCAGCCAGCTTAGTTCCCGGTTGATATACAGCTTATAAGAATCGAGGTTCTTACTTTTCATAGAGCATCGTTATCCTTTAGTTACACAGTATCGCGCCGGACAAAGGTTCATTCGAGACGAGCTTTTAAAACAAAGACTTCTTCGAAAAGATCTCCCTTCATCGCCAGCGCCCGTCTTTCCAAGGTCAAGTCGCCCCGGCACGTTGGAGTAATGACCAATTCATCGTTTTCGATTCGACACGTGAAATCTTTGATGTCCTGAGTGCGGTTGGCATCGAGGGCATCGGCCACTCGCAAGATAGCGGCCAGTTTGTTGATGATCATTTTCTCTTTTCTGCTGAGCCTGGCATATTCCACATGCGAGGCTTTCGGTCTGCTTCTGCGATGATAACGGGCGATGTGCGCTATGATTTCGAGTTCCCTGGGATCGAAACCGAATACTTCAGCATTCGCGATGATATAGTAACTGTGCTTATGGTGGGCGCGGCTGTTGATAAAAATACCCACTTCATGCAATATCGCTGCGGCTTGAAGCAATGTTTTATTTTCAATATTTAACCACTGTTGTTTTTTGAGCTCGTCATAAAGGTATACGGCGAGTTCACAAACATGGTTGGCGTGGTGCAAATCCACATGATACTTTGCCGCGACGGCTCTGGCAGAATTCAGAATCTGTGGCGAATCGGATTCAGAGTGTTTACCCGACACGGTGCACGTCAGATCATGCAATAAACCATCACGCATAGATACGTCGGTAACCATCATTTCCTCGGCGGAGGTCGCTCGTAAAAGAGCGTAATAAACCATCAGCGCCGGTGTAAGCGTTTCCGCTTCCATGAAAGGTATTTTTAAAGATCTTGCCAAATGGTCTGCTGAATATTTCTCATATTGTGTGATTAAAGATTTCAATTTTTTCCGTGGAACATTAATAAGGCCGGGGATCTCGCCGGCTTGGCCCGCCTGTTTTGCCGCCCAGCGAACGTCACCGCCGATCGCAATAAACATTCGAATCCTTTTCAGGGGCAACAGGCCGGTGATCGCCGCTACGGCGCTGTTGACTTGTTGTTCGATCATGTTCGATGCCTGCTCGACCGGCTCGGAACTTGTCTCAAGGACTTCCTGCAATCTGATCGAGCCGATCGCCAGAGATTGGGTGACCTTTATTTCCCCCTTATTAAGGAGAGTGAGAATCGTGCTTCCACCGCCAACCTCCACGACGAGGGCTTGTCTTTGAGCGATGAACTTCTTTCCGACGGCCTCTCGTACGGCGGATATTTTGAGGCGGCTTTCTTCTGCGGCGCTGATCGCCCTGACATCAAGTCCCGTCGCGACGAAAATACGATCGAGAAAGGTGTCGGCATTAGAAGCTTCACGAACGGCGCTGGTGGCAACCGCCCGAACCTGTTGTACATTGTACGTTTGAAGGACCTCTTGATAGTTCTTCAAGACGAGGACGGCCGCGCGCATCGTTTGCGCTCTGATACGACCTTTTCGAAAGGTATCCTGGCCCAGATGAAGGGCTTGTTGCAGTCGCTCCAGGACTTCATACGTGCCGTCGGCAAAAACCTGGGCGATAACCATACGGAGGGAATTTGAGCCGATATCAATCACCGCAACGGCTTTGGCCGGGACCTCATTTTTGCCTGTTTTCTCTTCTTTTCGCATGACTGTCTCAATGACATAATGATAACCGGGAATATAGGATAACTAAGTTAGGAATTTATTAAAGTTCTGTTTCTTCAAATAGCCACGAACCGGATCTTTTTATCGAACACCTGCTTAAGCAGGTCGGATTTCTTGTATGCGGCCTCCAATTCGAAAATCGATGGGCCGGATGCCTTACATCTTACGAGCATATCCTTTCCACTCACATCACACACGATAGATTCTACCGCGCAGGTGTGGGTCCTGTCGAGACCGTCTGCGATCCGCAATATTCCCGCCAGAATACCTGTTTTCTGCTTGTCTTTGTCGGATAACTGTGAAAAAACCGGGTGTGAGCCTTCAGGCAGGGCTTTACGATGATAGCGGGCGACCAGGGCGATGATCCTCCGTTGGTTGTCGGGAAACGGAAGTGTTTGTGAAGCGAGGATTAACTTCATGGCGGTTTTATGATGGCCTTTTTGGCCCTCGATCCAGCCGATATCATGCAACAAGGCGGCACAATTCAAGAGAAACCTGTCTTCATTCGTGAGTTTATGTAGCGGTTTGAGTTCATCGAAAAGGTTCAGGGCAAGCAATGTAACGTGTTCGCTGTGTTGTTTTTCGTAATGACATTCTCCGGCTAACCGCCGAACGGCTTTGAGAATCTCCTGAGGGTTTGACGTCGGTGTTTTGGGATCGTTTTTGAGAGCGATTCCGTATTCACGTTTGATCATTTTCTGGAGCGTGCCGGACAAGTCTGCTCTTTCCAATTCTTGAATCACTTGAGAGATGTCATAAGGTATCTTTCGTTCGGTGACATTGATTTTGTCTTGAGAAATATCGAGCAGGGCGTATGACGCCCTCAGGTCCTTTTGTACCGGCATACCGGTGCTTCCCGGATTGATGAACCATTGATTGCCGACTTTGCGATTCATAAATCGATGGGTATGTCCCATCAGGATGATAGCTGCATCGGTGATTTTCCCCAATTCGATCAGGCGTTCCCGGGATGTTCCCGGGAAGATCGGCTCATCGATGGATTCCGGGCTGCCATGTGTCAGGAGAATTTCAAATTTGCCTCTTTCCAAATGGTCTTTTTCAGGCAAGGAATGGAGATATTGTCGATTCTGAGGATTGAGATGTTGATGATTCCATTCAAAAGCGTCGAATTTCGCGGGTTTTTTGGATGTTTTCCACTCATTTCTTTTCTGTTTGAAGCGGATTACTTTCTGGTCGTAGTTACCGACGACGCATGCAGAGACTTTCTTTTGCGTGAGTTCTATACACTCGTTTGGAAAGGGGGCGTAACCCACTAAATCCCCCAGGCACCAGATTTGTTCGGCTTTCGCGCGGCCGGCATCTCTGAGAACAGCCTTGAATGCCGGCAGATTGCCATGTAGATCACTTATTAGGGCGACGATCATCAGTGCCTCTATGAATCAGGTTGTAACGCTTTTTCGGTGGATTGTTGGTATTGGTTCAGGCGCGTATCGAGCTTTGATTGCAGTTGATCCCATAGACCTTCCTTGCCCATTCTGTTCCAATCCTTAACGAATTCATCAAAAAGGATCTCACGTCGCCTCCCACATTCGCCTCTCAGGTAATCGAGTCCTTTTTGAATCAGCGCGAAAGTGCGGCTGTGCCCGAGATACTCAACCATCCTTTGCTTTTCCTCAGGAATGAATTGCTCGATATATTTGTCCCAAACGTCACAATCATGGATATCACCAAGGGAGGTTTGGACCTTCTTAGCCGCTTTTATTGTCTCTTTAAGTTCACCCTCAAAAGCCATATCACAGATTTCCAGCGTGTATCTAAGCCTTTTCGCCGAGATTCTCATCTGGTGGTGCCCATCCTTGTCCGAAGAATCTGTTAAGCTCTCCTGATGGGATAACAATTCCCGGAGATGCCCGGTCACCCGTTCCTGGGCGTGTTCGAAGATAAATTGACTTTGCAGTGGGATATCTTTGCCCATAAAACGGAACAAGACCTTTTCGATCTCCCCATGCATCTCCGCCAACACGCCGGTGGCGTTGAACGCTTCGATATTTTTAACCACTTTTGGCTGAAGCTTTCGCCGATTCTGCTCCAGCCGCAGCAGAAGACGCTTGATACCGCGTTTGTGATGCTTGTGACCTTTGTCGAGATTCGACACAAATTCCTTAATGAATTCAATCTGGACGTCTCTGTCTCGTACGAGGCTGAGCTTTTGGGTTATCTTCTGAATTTGGCGGCGCCATTTCTTTGTTTTTTTGGCGGGCAAGCATTGGTCGAAAAAACTCAATCCCGCCCGCATCCGCCGGGAGGCCACTCGTGACTGGTGGACACATTCGACAACATCGCCTATACGAGTTCCGACCAGTTCTTTCTGCAGTTTCTCAAGCTGGCTGTGAAGGTACTTGCAAGCGAGTAGCTGGAAGCTGTCATCCATCATTGTTTTTCTAATGCTAAATCCCTCATAATTGTCAGACGCTACATCCTATTTTACACCTCATTACCTAAAAAGCAACTAATGAGCGAGTTTCATTTTCGGAACTGAACAGGAAGCGCGAACGTCGATGCGTAAGGGCTCTAAATCGTTGTAAATAAGTGAATTAGAGTCTAATACGGCGAGTCAGTATGATCCAAATAATCCCCGTAGTCGATCTCGGTGGAGGGGAAAACAGATTCGAATTGCTCGATAATGATGACCTTTCGGCTAAGGACCCCTTCGAGCAAATCCGCCTTGGCGATGGCCTTTTGGGCATCAAAAGGCCTTGTTGTTTCGGGGCAAAGGATGAGGTTATCATCGGTGATTTGGCAGGATACATCGCTTACCGAACCTTGGTGGTTTGCATCCAAACCATCGGCCAGACGAAGCAATGCCGCTAATTTCTTGAGATAGTACCTGGATTCCGAGTCAAGTTTTCCGTAGTATCTCTGAGACCGGTGGGGCAGGGCGCCTCGATGATAGCGAGCGATCAGCCCGACGATAATTCTCTCATTTTTATCCAGGGGAAGCTTCTCGGAACGGATAATGATATCCCGAGATTGTTGATTATGGTCTTTGCGGCAGATGGATTTTCCGATATCGTGAAGCAACGCGGCGGACTGCAACCAGATCCGTTCGGTATTGCCCATCTGGTGAAGGCTTTGAAGCTCGTCAAAGAGCCTACGGCAAAGCCGGCATACCTGGGTCGGATGTTGGCGTTCGTTCCTGACGGACAGGCCGAACTCAAAGATGTCCTGAAAGAAATTTTTAGTCGTCCATTTCTTCATAGCTTTCGCAGACGTATCGGCAAAATGCGGGCGGCACTTCTATAAAAACTGCGGCCGATAATATTCTTTTTATTTGTTCATCGTCTCAGGGTAAGGAACTCCTTGAATAAAAAGCTTCGATTCGGTATTCTACGTGTTGTTAAACTATTTGCTGGATTAATTTAAAGGCCGTTCTTATGCCCTCTGAGTCAAAAACAAATTGTATCGGAATCCTGACGTCCGGCGGTGATTGTCCCGGCCTCAATGCGGCCATTCGGGCCGTCACCAAGGCCGCTCTGAACGAATATAACATGACGGTGATCGGGATTATGGATGGCTTTCGCGGCCTTGTTGAAAACCGGACGATACATCTCGACGCAAAGCAGGTTAGCGGAATTTTAACGAATGGCGGGACGATTTTAGGCACCAGCAGAGATAAGGTCCATAAAATGCTCATGGGCGGCAAGAGCAGGGATATGACCGAAGTCGCCGTCGAAAACGTGCACCGCAACCATATCGATTGCCTTGTGTGTCTCGGTGGAGGCGGAACTCAGAAAACCGCTCTCCGGCTGCACCAGGCCGGTGGGATCAACGTGTTGACGCTTCCCAAGACGATTGACAACGATGTGGAAGGAACGGATACGACGTTTGGTTTTGATACGGCGCTGCAAATTGCGACCGATGCCATCGATCGTTTACATACGACGGCGACAAGCCATCACCGTGTTATTGTGTGTGAAATTATGGGACACAAGACGGGATGGCTGACGCTTTGTGCCGGTATCGCCGGCGGGGCGGACGTTATATTGATCCCGGAGATACCGTATGACCTCCATGTCGTTGCCGACTATCTGCTTGAACGCCGACGGCGTGGAAGTCGTTTCTCGATTATCGCTGTAGCCGAGGGTGCCGTTTCCGTCGAGGATGCCAAAATCCAGGCCGAACAGGAAGAATCTTTGAAGAGTCCCAAGAAGAAAAAGAAAGCGAAATCCTTGAGCGATTCCGCTTCAGTTTCCGATGATACGGACAATGTCCATTTAGTCAGAGAACCGATCTCCAGTCGAATCGCGCGCAGGCTTCAAGAGATGACGAAAATCGAAGCGAGAGTTACGTCTCTCGGCCATGTCCAGCGTGGGGGGATTCCGACCGCTTTCGACCGGTGGTTGTGTACCCGATTGGGAACCAAGGCCGCACAATTGCTTGCCCGGGGTGTGTATAATGTGATGGTGGGTTACGATTCCGGATTTTGCAAGCCCGTTCCCTTGGAAGAGGTTGCGGGCAAGAGAAAAACCGTTCCGAGTAACCATCCTATGATCGTTTCAGCCCGGCTTGTTGGGACATGCATCGGCGATAAGTCTCCGTTTAGCTCCAAATAATAACAAGCGTTTTTCTTTCCAAAAGTATGCCTACGTTCCCGGACACAGCCGTGCTGAAAACAATCAGCAGCACGAGAACCAGATGCACCCGTCGAAAAGTCATATTTTTCCTCTATTTGCTTATCCAAAGGGGACTCGACCAGGCTTGATGTCCGTCCTTTTGGGTGACGCGGACATAATAGATGCCGGCTTGGTTGAACTCCGTATCCTCCCAGGAGCCAGAGTAACGGTCGGTTGTTTTTTCATTTAAATCTACTGTCACAGGTTCCGACCATTTTTCACCATCGAAACGACATATGGTAACCTCGGACAAGTCTGCCATTCCGCCCACATCGAGATTGAATTTTGGCAATGTATTTTGAGCCGACTTAATCTGCGATCCCATTGGAGAATGATTGCAGTTAAACAGCAATACAATCCTTGCCCCGGTTGTCCCATAGGTTTGTCGGTTCTTCATACCGGTATAGAGTGCCTTTCGCGTTAAATCGGAAGCGAAGGTTGCCTGGAGTCCCCCCGCTTGGTCCCAATGGCCGCGGTCGCCAAGAGGCCATATCTCGCCCGGTTCTTTACACAAATGGCCCATGGTTAAGCGGTGCATATCGGAACCGGCAACCACACCTAAACGTAGGCCCTTTTGGAGGTTTGTGCGAAGGCGATTCTCCCGCTTGTCCCGGCCCACCTTGTGGATCGAATATATTTCATCCAACCAGTGAATCGAGTCGCGCAGGTCGCGATAGGCACTATGAATGTGGGCAATCGTAAAGAGCGGCCGGGTTCGTTTTAGCTTTTCGAGTTCGTCCATGAATGCACGCTCATCTTTCGCTCCTATCCGAAAGGACGGATTGTCCTCCGAGTATCCTCTGGCTTTCATCCGTTTCTCCCCCCAGATTAATACGGCCTCTTCTTCCGAAAGGAAATACGCGTTGGTGTGTCCTTCCTGGGCCCATTCGTAGCCGTAAAAGGTCACGAATCGCCCGGGTTGATTGGCTTGGGTTGTTTCTTTGAGATACCGGACCCAGGCTTGCCTGCAACCGAAATATTCGGCGTGGGGCGATACGCACCCAAAGTCCAGCCCGGCTACGTTCGGGGCATAAAAATAGTGCTCTGAAATGTCGTTGGTGCCGTCGCAATCGAGGGTATGAACGTGCATGTCCCCGAAGTAAAGGCGATGAAACGGTTGTTGCTTTGAGATGACCAGATAGTTGGAAACGCCTGAGACGTTATTGCCTTCGGCTTTGATCCGATACCATCCGGCCTCATGGATTTGGACGTTCTTGATTAGCTTATGGCCTCGATCATCCTTGGAAAACATCACCGTTTGTGGAACGTCGCTGTCACAATCGGTCGTGAGTTTGACCGTTCCGTGAAAATCTTCGGCGAGATTCCCAAATTTGTCGATGGCGGCGATATTTAAAGAGAATTGTTCATCAACGGCATGCAAGGGACGACAGGTGACATGCAGATATTCGGCGGCGCGCCCTTTGACTCTAATGCTGGGTAAGCCATAAAAGTTTCCTTTCCTGATGGGTAAGTCACGGTCTAATTCGGGCAGTTTTGAAAATCGAAACGGCAAAAAGAAATACCGCATTGCATAATCCGGCGCCTGGACGTGTCGCCATCCCAAAGTAATCGTATCACCGGCCCGCAGAGTTTGATCGGCCGACAGTTCGAGAACGAAACGCATTCGTTCCCTGATAGAACGAACGAAATGGTTAGGCGTATTGACGAAAGGTTTCTGGGGACCTTCTTCACCCACCTTCAGGTGCAACTGCACGTTTTGTCTGCTGCAGGTCGCAGTGACATAGTTGGGCTTTTTCTCATCTGTGGTTTGCCAGGGCTGTTCCTGTCCCCACCAATGGCTGGCAAAACTGAACTTCCAGCGGTCGATAAACGATCCGTTGACGATGCCAATGGACTCATGCGCAGGCAATCCGTCTTCACCGAGTGTGAGGGTGATCGTGTAATCCTGCTGTTTTCGGCTCCAGACGTCGTCTGGTGTTATGTGAACGGTTGTCCCCGGGCCTAAGAGTCCCGGCAGTTTTTTTCCCACGGGCTTTTTTTGAAATGCGGAGCAGGAAGCGATCCATACAAGAAAAAGAATGAGTAAGAGATTGATTCTATTCGCGGAAGCGTTTGTTAAGACGTTCATCGTGTTTGCGTTATTCATGATCCGAGATCTCCCGTTTCATTTTCCATTTTTTGCATCAGCCGTTCATATCAAGACGCATTTGCGTGAGTATACTACGCCGGATAGTGCCATTCAAGAAACCTTCAGCGTCTTTCCTCTGAAGGAAAATCAAGGTCTTGCGGTATGTCTTGATCGGAATATTGGGGCATTTCAAATTTTAGAAGGAGAAAAATGTTTGACATCAGACTTTGGATGTGATAAGGTAAAAAGTAAATGTAAAAATCAAAAATTAGAAATCAAAATTGCGGAATCCGCCTCCGGCGGATGACTTCCTTAATTTTGCACTTTGATCTTTGATTTTTGATTTTCCTTACGTTAGAATTTGCGTCAGGTGGATCTTTGTGAATGAATCGTTTTTGCTTTGATGAATAAGCACGATTCGCGACAAGCGTTTGTCCGAAGACCGGTAGCCGTTGTAGGGTGACATGCGAATAGACACACGAAACGACAGGGGGTTTGTCATGAAGACGACCAAAGCGTTTACTCTCATCGAATTATTAGTCGTTATTGCCGTCATTGCCGTATTGCTGGGGATTTTGCTTCCGTCACTCCAGGCCGCCAAGCGGCTGGCGGCAAGCTCGAATTGCCTTGCCAACCAGAGGACCCTGGTGACGGCGTGGATTATGTACTCCGACGACTACGACGGCTTTCTGGTCAGCAACCGGGCGTGCTACGATTCCGCCACCGATAAGGCCCCCTGGGTTCACCGGCCCAAGGACGTGACGGGAAGTAATCTGGCTTCGAATCCGGCCCCGGCGACGATCACGGATGAAGACCGTTTTCGCGGGATTCAGGGCGGGACCTTATGGAAGTACATCAAGGATGTGGGCGCCTATCACTGCCCGGGTGACAATCGGAGAAGTACCCAACAGCCTCCGCGGGATTGTTGGCGCAGCTACGACATTAGCTACGCTTTTGGTTTCGATCCGATCGACCAATACAAAGGCCAGGCGTATCAGAAAATGCTGGAAGTCAAAAACGGGGCTTTATATTACGTTTTTGTCGAAGAAGAGCACAACGGCAGCCAGTACGGCGAAAACGAAGGGGGATGGCACCTGCTGGGTCGCAATCCCCTGAATCCCGGTTCATGGGCCTTCTACGATCCGTTAGCATCCTTCCACCTAAAATCGAGCACGTTCGGATTTGCCGACGGGCACGCCGACCGTCGCAAATGGATGGATAAGCGGACGCTCGAATTCATCGAAACGAACAAAACGGCCCCCGGATCCCATTCGGGTATTTCAACAGCTTCGCCCGATAACGAAGACCTTCGCTGGTTAATCGAGCACTTTTGGTCGAAGGAACGCGCGCTGAGATAGTTGAATTTATTAGAACCGAGTGAAAGTGCCGGATGATTTTGTCGATGAGAAATTCAGCAGACCTTGGGTGTACTCGTCGAATTTAAGGGTGCTGTATGGCTTTGCGTAAATAAAGATCGTTTTGGTGTGTAGCTGAAACGTGATAATTCTAATGTTTTGACATCGGAGGACGATTATGCGAAGTACAAATGTTCTTTTGGCTCTGGTCGTGCTGTTTGCAACGACCATTTGCGTACAAGCCCAGGATCCGGATCTTCTGGGTTGGTGGAAATTTGATGACGGTACGGGGACCATTGCCGTTGATTCGAGCGGCAACGGTCACGACGGCGTATTCATCCAGGACCCGGAGTGGGTGGCCGGCAAATTCGGGAGCGCCTTGCTCTTCGATGGCCGGGGAGGTGAACGTGTGTCGCTCGGGGGACTCGATATCCCCTCGGGTCAGATGACCATCGCCTGCTGGTTCAAGGCGAACAACCTGGATACACCCGGCCAGGACCCCCGGATGGTCTCCAAGGCGTTCGGCGGTGGAAACAACGACCATATATGGATGTTCAGCTCCAGTCGACAAGGTGGTGAGAAGCTTCTGAGATTTCGACTCAAGACGAACGACGGACAGGATACGTCGGAAATCAAGGCCGGCACGTTCGAAGTCGGTGAGTGGATCCATGGCGCCATCTGGTGGGACGGCACCGACATGAAGATCTACAAGAATGGCGAGGAAGTCGGAGCGATTGCCAAGGGCGGCACTTCCGTCGCTCTGGATCCCGCGGTCCAGGGGGCCATCGGCAACCAGCCCATTGGAGCGGAAAATCGACCCTTCGACGGGATTATCGACGATGTGCGCATCTACACGAAAGCTCTGACGGAGGCGGAATTTCAGGACGTGATGGTCGGTCCGCCCGCCCCATTAGCGGCCGGGCCGGATCCAGCCGATGGGGCCGTCATCCAGCAGGACTGGTATAATTTGGGATGGCAATCCGGGACGTGGGCCGTTTCGCATGATGTCTATTTCGGCGCGGATTTTGACGCGGTCAACGAAGGCGCCGAGGGCACGTTTGTCTGCAATACGACGTTGAATTTTCAGGTCGTCGGTTTCCCGGGCTTCCCGATTCCGGAAGGTCTCCAGCCCGATACGACATACTACTGGCGAGTGGACGAGGTGAATCCCGATTATCCCGAGAGCCCGTGGAAGGGCATCGTCTGGAGCTTTTCATTGCCTCCCCGAACAGCGTATCGTCCGTTCCCGCCCGACGGGATGAAATTCGTCGATACGAATGTGGAGCTGAGTTGGGCCGCTGAGTGGAACGCGGCTTTGTTCGCTGTCTATTTCGGAACCGATCCGGTTGAGGTAGAGAATGCGACGGGCGCATCAGCCGATGGGAAAATGACGTACGATCCAGGTTCTCTGGAGCTCGATACAACGTATTATTGGCGCGTCGATGCATTCGATGGCGTCGAGTGGGTTACAGGGAACGTCTGGAGTTTCACGACGACCAAACCGGGCGGCGGTATTCTGGGTGAATATGCCAACTATGACGGCGGCGTGCCGGTTCCGCCTGAATCGCCTTTCGGTAACGTATCCCTGATCCGGGTAGATCCGGGTATCGATTTCGAATGGGGTAATAACTCGCCTGAGCCGGGCGTAATCAATGAGGATAACTTTGCCGTTCGTTGGACGGGTGAACTGGACGTGCCTCTGGACGGTAGATATACCTTCAAAGCCACAACCGACGATGGTGTGCTTCTCTATGTGAACGGCGAGGAAATGGCGGATGCCTGGCGTAACCAAAACGGTCCTCTCGAGCAGTCGGGCACGATAGACCTCGTGGCGGGTGAGTTCGCATTTATTAAAATGCTTTATTTTGCTACGAGCGGCTCTGCTGTTGCGGAACTGCGCTGGGAGCATGAATTGTTTCCTTTGGACTTTATTCCGGCCGCAGCGCTTTCTCCGCCGTTACGCGCCGGTTCGCCCAATCCCGCGAATGAGGCTGTGGAAGTCAGCCAGACACCCATTCTCAAGTGGAATCCCGGCCGCTACGCCGTCGAACACGATATCTATCTCGGAACGGATGTGGACGCCGTCAGAAACGCCACCCAGGGTTCACCTGAATTCAAGATCACGCAGGCACTAGGCGACGAGAGTTACGAGCCGGAGAAACTCGCCTGGAACACAACGTATTACTGGCGCATCGACGAAGTCAATGATTTGAATCCCGAGAGTCCGTGGGTCGGCAACGTCTGGAGCTTTACGACGGGCGATTTCCTTGTCGTGGATGACTTTGAGAGTTATACGGATGACGACGCGGCCGGTGAGGCGATCTGGCAGATTTGGCTGGATGGCTTCGGCGTTGCGGACAACGGATCGCAGGTCGGTTATCTGCTGCCTTCGTATACCGAGCGGTCGATTGTCCACGGCGGTTTCCAGTCCATGCCGCTCATTTACAACAATATGGCTCCTGTCAGGAACTCGGAGGTGTCGCTGACGTTGACAACCCCGCGTGACTGGACGACCGAGGGCGTGGCAGTACTCTCGTTGTGGTTCCATGGGGATTCGGCGAATGCGGCCGAGCCGTTGTATGTCTCGATCTCCAATGCGGCCGGCGCGCCAGCCCTTATGGCTAATAATGATCTGAATGCGGCGCAGGCGGATACCTGGACGGAGTGGCGTATTCCGCTGCAGGACTTTGCCAACCAGGGCATCAATCTGACGAACGTGGATAAGATCACGGTCGGTCTGGGCAGCAAAGGCGGTGCGGCGCCCGGCGGTATGGGAACGATGTACATCGACGACATCCGGTTGTATCAGCCGTAGGCGATCAGATGTGAATATTCCCGTGGCTGGGATGAAATGATGTTTTGACTGATTCGGGGCCTATACTGATTTGTTCGGTATAGGCTCCGCTTCTTTGCACCTGTAAAATCAGAAAGAAATCCTTGCCACAGAAACCTATAGTATATATAATTAGTATGATTTAAAGGTCAAGCTTGATTGAAGGGCGCGCGATCTGGGCGAGGCTATACAAACACTCTACTGAAGAAGCATGCTTTATCATAAGGCGAATACGATGTTTTCTTAAACGTTGGAGGATCACATTATGCGAAAACACAGTGGATTCACATTAATCGAGTTGCTGGTCGTTATCGCGGTGATTGCCATTTTGTTGTCCATCCTGATGCCCGCTCTGAACAAGGCCAGAGACTTGGCCATGGGATCGGCGTGTAAAGGGAATTTGAAGAACTTTACCTTCGGAATGGCGATGTATCTCGATGACAATAACGGCAACTTCTGTTCGGCGCACACATGCTACTTCAAAACAACAGATCCTCTGCCTGTGGAGTCGGGCATCGGCGGCAACCACCTGCACCTGCGCTGGTGCAATGGGGACATCGATCTTAAGAGCAATTCGCAATACGGAGGCGTTCTGTTTCCATATTTATCCGATGCCCGGTCGTTCATCTGCCCGGCATTCAAACGTTTGGCGTCTCAGCGTTCCAACGACCAGTTCTACCTGGCGTATGGAGATACCGTCAGAAATTACGAACCCTGGTATAACTACACGATGAATGCCTATGTCGGTAGCACGAACACGGGCGTCAGCGAAACGCGCGTTAAGAATATAACCGAAGTCAAAAATCCCGCTTCGACCTACTCGTTCACGGAAGAGAGCTGTTTTGTGGATACGGCCTACAACGCTTCGGGTCTGAACGATACCTTCATGGTTCCCGGCAACGATTCGATGGCCCAGGGCTGGCTCAGCCAGGTGGGGGGCAGTCCCCGTCTGGTCGAACCCGGTCCCGACGGTGTCGGGCAGTTTTGGGACGTGATAGCCGGCTTTCATAATGCTCCATCCGGAAACAAACTCGCTGGCAAAGGCAACTGCGCTTTTCTCGACGGCCATGTCAATGCTCACTATCGCAAAGAGACTTTTTATCTCGCTTGGCCCAAATAATGGACACTCGTGGTTAGGAGGTGGAGACGCATGAAAAAGAGAAGATGTATTCTGTTCTCAGTCGTCGTGTTCGCGACTGTCTATGGAACGGCTTTAGCAGATGAGCCCCAACCCGTTCATGCCGGAACGCGAATCCTCCACAGCGGGAACCTGGTTGTGGAGATTGGGGATCCCGATTCGCCGGACTGCCGCTGGAATAAAGGACTTCGTTTTTCACCCGTTGCCAATATTATCCAGGTGAAGCTCAACCATCGGGAATTTTGTTATGCCCCGGTCGCCGGCGGATCTTTGAGCTATATCGGTGGATTGCCGATGGAATTCGATATCGGACAGGAATCATTCCAGCCCGATCCTCCCGGATATAACGAAGGTTCCAACGGCTCTCCTTTTCTGAAGATCGGCGTCGGTATCCTCACGCGCAATGCTTCTGCATACAATTTTAGCTCTACTTACCCGGTCGTCGAACTGGCCCGGACCACGACCACCTGGGAACCGGACCGGGCGCATTTCGTCCAGACCCTCTCCGGGACGGCGAACGGCTATTGTTGCCGGCTTGAAGAAGATGTGATTGTCAAGAATGATACTCTCTTCCTGGTTTATAATCTAACGAATACCGGCACCAAGACGTTTACGACGGAGCAGTACCTTCACAATTTCCTTTGCTTTAGCCAGCAAGGTGTGGGACCGAATTATAGAGTGTACTTCCCGTACGACCTAACGGCATCGCCGGAGGTGCAGGAATGGGAGCCGCCTCAGCTTGAGAAAGCGGGTCGAACCGGGTACGATTTCGTCGATCATAATCCGCCCATGGTGCGTCTGGAGAATATGATCCTCTATACAAAGCCCATCACCAGCGTTCCGAAAACCTGGATCTATAAGCCGGAGGACTACTTGGGTCCGGATACGATTGCGGTCGAGCAAAGCGATTTCGGCCAGCGGGTGATGATTGATTCAACGCTTAGATCCGCTTATGTCGGCATTTGGACGACCTCTTACCAGGTGTCGCCCGAACAATTTGTTTTTATGACGCTGGCCCCCGGAGAAAGCGCGACGTTTACGCGGACGTACACATTCTCAACAGATGGATCGATACGACAAGATTGTACGGGCGACCACACCGTTAATGAAAGTGATTTGTTCGCGTTCTCCTCGGCGTGGCTGGCGGCGCCTGGAACGGCACATTGGAATTCTTCCTGTGACGTGTCGGATCCTCCCGACGACTGGATTGACAACAAGGATCTGGCCGCCCTGGGTCAGGCATGGAATCGAGACGCCACGAATCCTGCGCCGGTGGCGTATTGGGCGTTCGATGAAGCGACCGGTTTGGCCGCCGCCGATGGGGTGGGTTCTCACGATGGCTCTCTCATAGGTTTCATTGGGGATGATTCCCAATGGGTAACCGGCCACGTGGGCGGTGCCATAGAGTTCGACGGCCTGGATGATTATGTGGAGTTCGACGGCTATCCCGGCGTTGGCGGCACGAATCCTCGCGCCTTCGTCGCCTGGATCAACACGCAGGAGATTTCTACCGAGATACTTCCTATCATCGCATGGGGACAAGACAAACCGGGAGCGTACTGGCTTGTGGAAGTTGATGAAGATCAAAGACTCAGACTATCCTGTGGGTCGGGATTTGTTTCCGCGAACGAACAACAGATAGGCGACGGCGATTGGCACCATATCGCGGTTGTGCTCGATCCGATTGATCCCGAACGTCCCCTTATCAGTGATGTCCTGTTATATGTGGACGGCGAACGCAGAACGATTTATAAGATGGAGGAAGCGGATATCAACACGGGTGACAACGAGAACGTACGTATTGGTGCCTCGCACGGCCCAGACACCAATACCTTTGGAGGTCTTATCGATGAAGTG
>Ga0180432_10003188_pt1 | contig 23743 bp, 25 predicted proteins | sample SS_ome_10_FD_132414 | JGI IMG/M metagenome (GOLD analysis project Ga0180432, IMG submission 132414) | Hypersaline lake sediment archaeal communities from the Salton Sea, California, USA - SS_1_MS_2 metaG | ecosystem: Environmental > Aquatic > Non-marine Saline and Alkaline > Hypersaline >... | reverse complement strand
TGTCCAGGGAGAGAATTCGGCAGATAGAGACGAAGGCAATTATTAAACTCAGGCAACCGCCACGAGTAGAAAAGTTGAAAGGATACATGGATAACGATTAAACTTTAAGTGAACAGGGCCTATAGCTCAGCGGCAGAGCCTCCGGCTCATAACCGGCAGGTCCCAGGTTCGAATCCTGGTGGGCCCACTGATTTTTCTTGTGGAGAGAAGAAAAAAGATTGTTTCGAGTCTGTCGAAAAATGAGCTTTCGAAAATCGAAGTCCGGTATTAGACATCAGTTCAATACGGCGACTGAGACAAAGCTGAAAAAGCGACGAAGCCGTTACGAACGAGGAGGTAATCAATATTGCGCGACACTTTAAAACAACTCCAGACCTTGCAGGAACTGGACGTTGTAGTACATAAAATAAAACAACAGCTTGAAGAATTGCCAAAGCGCACAACCGAACTCGAAGATCAATTACGAGAAAAAACCGACGAAATTAACGAGCACATGGAAAACCTGAAGGCCCATGAAGCTCAGAAAAGCGACCGGGAAAAGCTGCTTTTCATCGAACAGGAAAAACTGAAAAGAACCCGTACCAGACTTACCGGAACTAACGTGCGCAACACGAGCGCCTACTACGCCAACCAGCGAGAGATCGAGAAGCTGAAAAAAGATACCGATGACATCGAGACCGTGCTGCTCGAATCTATGGAAAACATCGAAAATCTCAAGTCTAACGTTGAAAATCTGGAAACTGAAATAAAAAAGATTGCGGCGGAGCGGGACAAAACGACTGTCGAGGTCGAACACAAAACGGTGTTTCTGCAACGTGAACTCGAGGAGGAAATCGGTCGGCGCGGTGAACTTGCCGCCCTTATCGATCCTTCGACCCTCGCCCTCTACGAACGCATACAAGGCCGTTTTCCCGGTGCCGCCCTTTGCCGCGCGACCAACGAGCTATGCACAGGGTGCCACATGCACATTCCACCCCAACTTTACAACGAGGTGCAGCGGGCGGAGAAGATTATTACTTGCCCCGGATGCCTCCGTATACTCTTTTACCAAGATGAAGAAGATGCTTCTGCGGAGGCCGCCGGTTCATGAAGGCCGACAGGCCCGATCTGATACTCGCCGAACTTGCCCGCAGGTTAAGCGTCAAAAAGCTGTTAGATGACTTTCCTTCCCTCACAAGGGATAGGGTAAGGGAAATCCTCGAGAAGGCGGCTCGATCCGTCCAAGATGATCAACCTTCACATGACGATGAGACTCGCCCAAAAAATGATACATGGATCATAAATGTGGACGGCGCCAGTCGTGGCAACCCCGGTCCCGCCGGAGCCGGCGCACGGTTGCAATACGGCGATGAATATATCGAACTGAAGAAGTTTCTTGGACGCAAAACCAATAATGTAGCCGAGTACGAGGCGCTGATTATGGCGCTGGAAGAAGCGATCAGTCAAAGCGCAAAAAATATCGAGGTGCGTAGCGATTCGGAACTCCTGGTAAGGCAGATGAACGGTCAATACCGGGTGAAATCGCCGCATCTGGTGCCGCTTTTCCGAAAAGCTTATGCACTTGCAAGTAATATCGAAGAAGTTAAAATTATACATGTGGGCAGAGACGAAAACAGGGAAGCCGACCGGCTGGCCAACTTGGCCATAGACGGTGAAGATGATCATTGAAAAGTAGGTTTTTGGGCGCGCGTCGGGGTGCAGGCGACCGCCCGTAAGGGAGGAAAGTCCGAGCTCCGCAGGGCAGGGTGCTGGGTAACTCCCAGGGGCCTGTACAGGTCACGGAAAGTGCAACAGAAAGCAGACCGCCCCTTTCGCTCGCGGGAGGAGCAAGGGTGAAACGGTGAGGTAAGAGCTCACCGGCGGTCCGGGCGACCGGATCGGCCAGGTAAACCCCACCCGGAGCAAGGCCAAATAGGGAAGCGTTCGAGGATGACCCGTCCGACGCTTCCGGGTAGGCCGCTCGAGGCGGGGGGAAACCCTCGTCCAAGATAAATGGTTGCCACCCCGTAATGGGGGACAGAACTCGGCTTACACTCCCGACGCGCTTTTGTTTACGGACAGAAGGGGCCAAGGGGTCGAATAGAATAATAGGAGGCGATTACTTGATTCCCTGACCTCTCGAATCCTAAATTTATTTTTTGAGGACCGAAAAATGGAAATTTTTAGGAAATATAAATCCACGTTCACGGTAAGCCTTTTTTGCATGGCTGTCGTGCTAGGCGTTTCGGCTTGCTCGAAGAGCGACAACGCGATGGATCAACTTGTCCCGACGGAGGCCAAGCCTGTCGGAAAGAGGGTTTACGGTCCCATCGACCCCGTGGTCATCGAATTGCCGAAAGCCGTAGTCGAGGCGCTGGGCGGGTCGGACGTTTACGGAAAACCGCTCAAGGAAGCCTTCGTTTATTTCAGGAGCTTCAACCTGGTGGTTTACCGCGAGTCCTTCGACGTGAAAGCCTATATAGACGGTATAGCCGCCGCGTTCGCGCAGATAGCCGCCGATGAAGCCTTTGCGAAAGCCGCAGATATTTGGGCCATCCAGATGCAGAAGCGGGGCACGGCAAACTTCGTCAACATGGCGGTTGCTCCGGCTCAGGTCAAGGGTTACTTAAAGCACAGAAATATGTCGCGCTTTCTTAAGGAAGCGGACTATCTGATGATATCGGACCATATAATACCGGTCGGGGAGCGGATGAATTATTATCTGGGCAAGACCGCAGCCCCGGCGCCGCAGGCCTTCAGCCCGAACCCTTAAAAATGACTATGGATTTCGACAATTTGATAAAACACGCTCGAAGCGTGGAGGAAGGCTTCAAGCGTATTTTGTCGTGCAGTGTGCACGTCACCGATAAAGGCGCAATCACCTTAAGCCGCCTTACCGACCGTTTCCACGACATCGAATTGGCCATGCTCATCGAATTGGAAAACTACACGATAGCCGAAGCGCAGGTAAAGATGGAGAAGGTACCTTACGATATTTGTCGAGAGACGATGGAAGGAGCGAAAAAGCTGGTCGGCATCTTCATTTTCCATCCTGCGGTCGTCCGCGAGGTACGCAAGCGCATCAAACGGAAGGACGGCTGCACTCATTTGTTCGAGTTGATCGAATTTACGCTGCAGACCTTATTTTCCGGCGGACCGGCGGCGGGGCTGAACAGCGATCACAACCCCGAATCGGCGGAGGAATTACCGCCCGAGGAACACAGACACCTTGGTATCAACAACCCCAGACTGCGCAACACTTGCCGTGCCTTTGTTCAGGACGAGTAATCGAAATTTTTACTTGCGGAAAATTTTTTCTATCAAACCGCTATCGCCCGATTTTTTCTTCGATGGGCCGCTTTTCCCAAGTTCCTGCTTTGCGAAAGTGTTTCTCGAATCGTATTCAAGGGTGCGTTCGAAACACTCGATAGCTTCTTTTTCCTCGCCGATGTCTTTGAGTATCCATCCCATAAAGAGGTATGTTTCCGGCAGTTTGCGGTTGATGCCGAATGCGGTGCGGAGAAACGCCTTGCAGGCGGCGGCGTTGCCACGGCGTGATGCGTACTGCGCCCAGGCAAGAAAGGCGTAGTAAGGGGCCTGTTCGGTATCCAGATTGACTGCCCTGTCGAAGAAAGTAAGCGCCAGATCAGGTCGGCGATGTGACAGGTACCACTTGCCCCGGAGCCATTGCTTTTTAGCAAGCTGTTTTTTCAGATCGATGCTCCAGGCTTTATTCTTCTCATCAACGAAGATGCTCGATTCGTATTCGTGTCTACGATCCGGATCGAGCAGCAAATCGCATGCATTACGCAATCCGTCTTGTATTTCATTTATGATGTGTTCTCCGCTTGGGTCGGGCGAGTCCATTTTGTCGGGCCGGCATTGGGTGTGAAGCTGAAAATAAGCCTTTTTTATTTCGGCGCGTTGGGTTTCTACGCCCACGCCAAGGATTTCGAAGGGGTTGCCGCGACGTACCATATCGAGTATTTTGTTATAGCGTTTTTCGATGTCGGGATCGGTTACTCCCGCAGCAGCGGCTTTCGAAGTGCCCCTTTGTTTTCGAGCTTCTCTGGTTTCTCGCGCTCGCCTTTTCCAGGGCGGTTCCGCCGGTGGCGGGCCTTTTTTGCGCGGCCGCGAAGAAGTCGGTTTTGCGGAAGGCTTTTTTCGCACCTTGAAACGTGACCCGGGGGGTGGACGTGGTGGCCCCTTGGGAGCTTTTTTCGCCGCCGGTTCCTCGGGGGCAACCTCCGGGATGCGACTATCTTCGTCGTCCAGGCTCGGCGATTCCACCTGCCCCGACCACGGATCGGCGGAAAGGTCTTCAGAATCCCACGCCAGCTCCCCGGCATCCTCGACAAGCTCTTCTCCCTGAGGGCTCTCAATTGCCGGAGGTGGCTGTAGTTCTCCGGGTCGCTTGTCCCCGATCAACAGTCCGCCCACGGCCAGCAAAATGAAAGTAAGGTTAAGCGATTTCGTTATGTCAGGGTGTAGCTGTGCCAAGACATTGCCCAAAAGCATCTCGCCTCCGTCCGACCATACGGGCTTTGCCTCCGGGTAAAAACGCTTGACGAAGGGCTCGAAATCACCGATGTTCTCGGACGCAATGACGGTTTCCGAAGCCGCCTCCTGCATTATGCCTGCAAGATCCAGAACGTGGTGGGTGACCATGCCTTCATGGATGACTTCCAAAGGATCGATGTCTAAGAGGTCCACTCGGTCGAGAAACTCCTCACTCGGCTCAAATGTGTAACGCCCGTCGGCCCACGCGAAGCTTGAGAGAATCCTTTTTCGCGCTTGCTCCTGCAATCGGAAGTATCGCGTGCTTTCATCGAAAACGCCCAGCTCGAGCAATGCGCGGTCTTCTTCCACATGCTTCTGTTCCATGAGCTCCTGAACCTTTAGCAGTGTTTGATGATCTATTTTTCCGGCCTTGTACAATACCTGCCTGAGCGATTCGCCGGTGAGGTCGGATTTGCAATATACCGGAAGCCCCTGAAGAAAAAATACCTGCTTATGAGCTTTTTTGCGCTCAATGGTCAAAACTCCGGTGACTTCCCAAACCTTTGCGGCGCCCAGCAGAAACGCCAGAGGGGTATCTTCGAGCATTCCCTTTTCGAGTTCAAGGTCAGGCAGATTGGAAAGGCTCACACCCATGTCTTGGTCTCCGGCACCCTTATACGTCCAGGTAACGCGATTTGTTTTCGAGTATATGGCTACACGTTCGTGTTGCGAGCGCCATTATTGTTTCCTGGGGATTGACGCCGAGGGATGTGGGTATTAAGCCCGCATCCGTAACGAACATATTCCGCACGTCGTGAGTTTCTCCCCAGGGGTTGGTCACGAACCGTTTCGGGTCGGGGCCCATCCGAGTAGTGCCCATGGCATGTACGGTAAACAGCTCAATATCTTCAGACTTGATGGGCGTTTCGTATATTTTCGGAATTTCGTCAATCGAGTGAATTTTTTCCAGACCCCTGAACGGTAAGAGTACGGTATGAGCGCCGGCGGTGAACAAAACCTCCGCCGCTATCGTGACGCCCCTTATAAGTCTATATGTTTCCTCTTTATCTATCTGATAATACATTAATGCCGATCCGAAGGGTCCGGCTTTGACCGTTCCGGTGGTTGTGTCATCGACGAGAGTTCCGGCGCAGACCATATTATTCCATTGCTCCATCACCTTAAGGCTTTCTTCCCCGTATTGTTGGAAGCTCATGGCCAACAGCGCCGGGTGAACGCCGCTCATCGCGACGAGAATGCCTTCGTCGATGAATTCGTGTATCTGGTGGCCCTGGTGCACTCCTCTCCAGTAATACACCGGCTCATCGAATATTCCTATCGCTTTCGCGTTGGGGTGGCACAGGAAGTTTTTTCCTACCTGCTTACTCGAGTTGGCCAGCCGGTTGTTAAGCAGCAGCACCGGCGTTTGCAGGGCTCCTGCGGCCAGCACCACTATCTTGGCCTTCACCTCGAAACCGGCGCTTTTTTTCCCCGTCTCGCGATCTATAACTTTTCCCGCCACTCCCGCCGCGCGGCCGCTCTTGGTGAGAATCTTGGTGACGCGGCAGTCGGAATATACTCGAGCGCCGTGCTCAACCGCGCGGGGTATATAACTGATGAGGGTCGACTGCTTCCGGTTATCCGGGCAGCCGAAAATGCATATGTTCGATCCGCAGCAATTTTTCTGGTTACGCCTGTTGGGGTTTACGAAGTATCCGAGCTTACGAGCGGCGTCGTAGTATCTCTTTTCGCCGGGGCTTATAGTGTCCGGGTGTTGCGGCGCCACGTGGATGCGCTCTTCTACTTTCTCGAAGAACGGCTCCATATGCTCAGGGGTTAAATCTTTAAGGCCGAACTCCCATTGCCATCGCTTGAGTACCTTTTCGGGAGTTCTCCAGCACATGCCCCCGTTGATTACGGTGCTGCCGCCGACGCATCGACCTTCGCTGAAGACGATATTCGGCTTGCCCATGATGACGCTTGCGCCGGCGTCGCGATACAGGCGGCCGGTCATGGTTGCAGGATCCTGGTTAAAGTCCTTACTTGTGTAATATCCGCCTTCTTCAAGCACCACGACGTTCAGGCCGCCTTCGGCAAGTTCTGCCGCAGAGCATCCCCCGGCGGCTCCGGAGCCGACTATGACGACATCCGCTTCTTCCTTGAAACCTTTGTTTGTATCGAAACCCTGTAGTATTTTGCCGGTCATTATTTAAACTCCTTCGCCGTAACCTCGGCGATGTGGCCGGCTATATCGTATTCGATATGTTCCATGACATCCGGGTGAGAGTAATAAGCCAGCATCACAATACCCTTGACGCCCCGAATAAGCTCGCGGCGCAACTGCCATCTTGAATCGATCCACCCCTTCACACACCTTTCGCGGTTTACGATATCGAGCTTGCTGAAACCCTGCCATTTCCCCATGAAAATCAGTGTTCCGCGCTCGAGCAGAAGCAATCCCAACGGAAAACCGATTTTTAGAAGAAGGGGAAAATACCCCACATATCGATCAACGTATTCCAGGATGTATTCGGCTAATTCCGGGTGAAATTCGTTGCTTCTTGGCATAACGACTTCGATCAATGATAACAGAGTTCTGCGAGCCCAATCCGGTAGATTTTTTTTCACTGTTGCTTCCTTCTTCCTTTATCGAAAAAACCTATTTCCTTTCTCTAATGAGAGTTATGTCCGGAAAGTATTCATTCGTGAATGAGAATTTATCTTATTCCAATTTTGACTTTAATTGACCGGGACGGCGTTGTCAAACCTTGGGGATATGTACCACCTATATGGGCGCTTTTTGAACAAGCAATTTTTCTTGTTTTCCGGGAGGCAATTATGTAAACAATGAGTGTCGCCTTATTTTTTTGCCCGATTTTTTCGCTTTTTTGGCTTTGTTTTTCGAGGTTTTTTATCCGATTCCGAAAGGTTTTCTATAAAGACTGCCAACTCGCCCGGCGCTTCGAAATGGGCTACCCCGGCAGTACAGCGGTCTATTGCGTCGATTATGGTATCGAGCATAAAGCCTGGTATCGAAACGCATAACTCGCTTGGTTGATAGCGTTTCCGGCTTGTGATGTCCATGAGGCTGACGTTGAGTTGGCCGGCAGCGACGGGGTAGCCTATAACCTGATGACAAGTGGGCCCATGCATCTCGATGCGGGGAGGTATACCCGATTCAAATGTCGCAAGAGTCAGCAGGCGGCTGCCTTGCTCGGGATTGACGAGAAATATCACCGCGTCCGGAGGCATTTCGGCCTCCTCCAAGGGAGCCATTATTATCCAGTCGGCGATACCGTAAGGCGGCGGTGTAATCTGCGACGTCATTCGGTGAAATGCGGCGTGAGAGGCGCACAGCTTTTCACCCTCGACCACGAACTTCTTGAGCAATTGATACTGCTCTCCTTCCGGCCGGGGACAAAGCCCCACGTACCACGAGCCCGTAAAGCAAGCGCTGTTTTCGCGGCAAATTTGTATAACGTGCCCATCGCGAGCGCTCTTGATCGCATCGCATAACCAGTACTTGGCGCTCAAGTCGGCGCCGGGCTGCGATTCACGGCTGTAGGATATACCCACCGGGCTGCCCACCATGTCGAGAACCTCGATCAATCTTTTTGCTTGCTCTTTCCATTTCATAAGGATTTCCTCCTGCCGGCTGATGTTGCTGCAAGATTAGCCTTTATGACGGTCTGTGTCAATTTTCCCGTCGAGGCGGAGCTGTTTTGACTAAACGGAACCGATTGATTAACCTCATACGGCCGGATTGGAATAATCAGTTTTCGAGGAGGGTCGCAAAGACATGAGAAGATCAAAAATAGCCGGGATGGGATTTTACGTCCCCGAGAGAGTAGTCACAAACGACGACCTTGCTGAAATGTTCGACACCAGTGACGAGTGGATACAACAGCGTACGGGCATAAAGGAGCGGCGGTACGCGGAAAGCGGCCAGGGAGTGGCCGGTATGGCGATGCACGCCACCGAACGTTGCCTGGAAGACGCGGGCATGAAAAAAGAGGATATAGATTTTATTATTCTGGCAACCCTGAGTCCTGATTGCACCTTTCCTGCTACCAGCCAGTTCTTTCATGGTAAACTTGGAATTCCTCCCACGCCCGCCGTGGATGTTCATGCTCAATGCACGGGTTTTTTGTATGCATTGACTCTTGCCGATCAATGCATACGCACCGGTCTTTTTAATAATGTGCTGGTGGTGGGAGGCGAGACCCACTCGACTGGTTTAGAATTTTCCGACAGAGGCAGGGCCGTTACGGTGATATTCGGAGACGGCGCAGGTGCGGTGTTGCTTACTCCGGCCGAGGAAGGAGACCGGCGTCTTATTATGAACAGTCATCTGTATGCCGAGGGGAAATATGCTGAAAAATTATGGGTGGAAGCACCGACGAGCAGGCTTAGGCCGCGACTTACCCATGAGATGTTGGATGAAGGCCGCCATTACCCTCAAATGGACGGTAAATTTGTTTTCAAACATGCCGTTACACGCATGACCGAAGTCGTTACCGAGGCGTTGGAGGTCGGTGGGTATACCATTGCCGATCTCGATATGCTTATACCTCACCAGGCAAACCTGCGCATTAACGAGTTTGTGGCGAAGAAATTGGGCATTCCCTTTGAAAAAATGTTTAATAATATCCAGCGGTACGGTAATACTACCGCTGCGACCATTCCCATCTGCCTGTGTGAGGCGCAAGAAGAAGGGAAATTAAAAGAAGGGGATCTCGCATGCCTGACGGCCTTCGGGGCGGGGTTTACATGGGGAGCCACTTTGGTTAGATGGTGATATGCATGTCCTTAACATACGTCGAGCGGAGATGGAGGATTTAGGCGATCTGCTGGAAATAGAGCGGTTGTCTTTTCCGACTTGTCGGCTGGAGGAATTTATAAAACGAGCTTTCAGGGATGAGGTCATGCGGTTGTGGCTGGCATATATTCCGGCCGGGTCGCATCAAACGGCGGGTTATCTTTCGGCAATTCGGATTATTAACAAAATGCATCTTTTACAAATTGCCTCTCATCCGAAATACAGGCGCAGCGGTGTGGCCACGGCGCTGCTGCGGCACGCTATGGACGTCGAGCGCGGGTTGAAAAACGTATTGCTCGAGGTCAGAGAAAACAATGCGGCGGCAATATCTTTTTACACGAAGATGGACTTTGATTGTATTGGCAAGCATCCGGGGTACTACACGGATACCGGTGAGGACGCCTTGCTTTTTGTGCGGGAGCTGTCGTGAAAGCTCGTGATATATCCTTTAGGGTCTTGGCCAACCGGGAGCTTGCAAGTGGCATATACCACGCGGTGCTCGAATCGCAGGACGGCTCGGTCCCCGAAGCGACGCCGGGTCAATTCGCCATGGTGCGGGCGCGAGAGAGTTCCGTGCCGCTGTTGCGCCGACCGATGAGTTACCTCGAAGCGAACGAGGGGCGAATCGAGATCGCGTATAGAGTTGTCGGAATCGGCACGCGCATTCTTGCCGAGGTTGGAGAGAACGGCGTGTTGCAGGTGCTCGGCCCACTGGGAACAGGTTTCAGAACGTCAATGGCGAAATCGAAAGCGTTGCTTGTGGCGGGCGGTATGGGTATCTCCCCGATCTTCTTTCTCGCAAAAGCTTTGCGCGAAAAGGGAGTGCCGGAAGTCGAGGTGGTTTACGGCGCGAGCACGTCGGACGAGTTGGTTTTCGCTGACATTATGGAAAAAGCTGGAGTGGAGGTGCGTCGAGTTACCGAAGACGGCAGCGCCGGCCGGCGAGGCATGGCGTCGAATGAGGTGGTGGATTCGATGCGTCGCTCGGCGCCCGAGGCGATTTTCGCCTGCGGCCCTGAACCTATGCTGAAAGCGGTGGCCGTCGAGGCGAAGCGGCCGGGTATTCCTTGCCAGGTAAGTATCGAGGCGCGCATGGCTTGCGGCGTCGGGGCGTGCCTGGGATGCGCGGTGAAAACAATCGAAGGATATAAACACACATGCTGCGACGGGCCAGTGTTCGACGCTGAAATCCTCTTCGGAATCGCCTGAAGAAAACAGACCCATTCCGTCTTCGATTGCGAAGGAATAGCGAGCTTAAAAGTAAATTGCCGTGTCTGTCAGGTCCCCATATCGTGGCTGGACAGGTAATGCTTCTGCTTGGGAGTAAGACTGTCGATTTTAACGCCCATGGCTTTCAGCTTCAGCTTCGCGACCTGCTCGTCTATCTTTTGCGGTACCTTGTAAACCTGGTTTTCGAGTTTCGGCTTTTTGGACAGGTACTCGCACACGAGCGCTTGATTTGAAAAGCTCATGTCCATCACGGCGCTGGGGTGACCTTCGGCGCTGGCGAGATTAACCAGCCGCCCTTCGCCTAGGACGTATATTCTTCTTCCGTTTTTTAGCGTGTACTCGTCGTTAAACGGTCTTATGTTGCGAACTTTTTTGGAAATTTTCCCAAGGGTTTCCAGATCTATCTCGACGTTGAAGTGACCGCTGTTCGCCACGATAGTGCCTTCTTTCATTTTTCGGAAATGCTCTGCGCGTATAACGCTGATGTCGCCGGTGGCGGTGCAGAAGAAATCCCCGATAGGCGCGGCTTGGGCTATTGTCATTACCCTGAACCCGTCCATAACGGCCTCTAGAGCCCTAAGTGGGTCCACCTCGGTAACTATCACATTGGCGCCGGCTCCCCTGGCTCGCATGGCTATACCCCTGCCGCACCAACCGTATCCGCCTACCACAAACTTGCTGCCCGCCAGCAAACGGTTGGTGGCGCGAATTATGCCGTCTATAGTGCTCTGGCCGGTGCCGTAGCGGTTGTCGAAAAGGTGCTTGGTGTCGGCGTCGTTTACAGCGATAATCGGGTATCGCAATACGCCCTTGTCGGCCATCGACCTCAAGCGTATGATGCCAGTGGTGGTTTCTTCCGTTCCGGCGACCAGTCCTTCGATTGCTTTGCGGCGTTTCGAATGAAGCACGTTGACGAGGTCCGCGCCGTCGTCCATGGTGATGTGAGGTTTAATGTCGATGCAGGAATTTATATGTTTGTAGTAGGTTCGATTGTTTTCGCCCTTTATGGCATGCACTTCGATCTTGTGATGCGACACCAGGCAGGCGGTGACATCGTCCTGGGTGGATAGCGGGTTTGAAGCGCAAAGCGCCACCCGGGCGCCACCGGCCTTGAGGGTAAACACCAGGTTGGCCGTCTCGGTGGTGACATGCAGGCAGGCGGCGATGCGCAGGCCCTTTAGCGGTTTCTGCCGCGCAAAGCGATCGCGTATCTGCGAAAGCACGGGCATTTCCATCGCGGCCCATTCGATGCGCTTGGCGCCGGCCGCCGCGAGAGATTTATCTTTTATATCAAAGTTCATTAAATAACTCCATGCTTCTTAAGTTGTTTCCGTATTTTATCCTTCATGTCCGTTTGTTCCCACGTAAAGGTTTTTCCCTTCCTGCCGAAATGGCCATAGCTTGCCGTATTGCGATATATCGGTCTGAGCAGTTTGAGGTGTTTTATTATCCCGGATGGTTTTAGCGGGAATATTTCCCTTACAACCGCCTCCATCAATTCCGCATCGAGCATCAAACCTTTTTTATTGTAAGCCGCAACGTTGACGCTTACCGGATCCGCTACGCCTATTGCATAAGCGAGTTGCACCTGACATTGTTGGGCTGCGCCTGAGGCGACGATGTTCTTCGCAACATAGCGGGCCATGTACGCTGCCGAGCGATCCACTTTCGACGGGTCTTTCCCGCTGAAAGCTCCGCCCCCGTGACCGCCCATGCCGCCGTATGTGTCCACGATGATCTTCCGACCGGTCAGGCCGCAATCTCCTTGCGGTCCTCCGACCACGAATCTGCCGGTCGGGTTGATATGGTACCGGGTTTTCGAGTCCAGCAACTTTGGCGGGATAACGGGCTTGATTATCTTGGCCATGATTTCTTTCCTTATCCGGGCGTATTTAACGTTGGGGTCATGCTGTGTGCTTATCACCACGGTGTCCACACGCGCCGGTTTTCCATCGCGATATTCGATGGTTACCTGGCTTTTTCCGTCGGGCCTCAACCAGGGCACAATTTTCCTCTTTCGCGCCTGGGTCAATCGATGAGTAAGTCTGTGTGCGAATGCGATGGGCATCGGCATGAGTTCCGGTGTCTCGCGGCATGCGAACCCGAACATCATTCCCTGATCGCCGGCGCCTTGTTCCTTGTGCAATCCCTTGCCGGTGGTTACTCCCTGGGATATATCCGGACTTTGCTTGTCCAGCGAAACCAGCACTGCGCAATGCTCGTAATCAAAACCCATCGCCGCGTCGGTGTAGCCTATGTCCTTGATGATACTTCGCACCAGAGATGAAACATCCAGCATATCCAGAGCTTTGGAAGTTATTTCTCCGGCGACTATCACCATCCCCGTGGTAACCAGACATTCGCACGCGACTCGGCTGGATTTGTCTCCCGCTATTAGAGCGTCCAACACCCCGTCGGAGATGTTGTCGCACATTTTGTCCGGATGACCCTCGGTAACGGATTCACTGGTAAACAGATGTGAAGACATTTGAAATTCCCTCCTTGATTGGTTTTATTTGCCGTAGACTAGTCGTTCTCGAAGCCTTCTCGTTCTCCCGTTCGTTTTTTTCTACGCTCATAACGTTCCCAAGCTCTCTCGAGCATTTGCCTCTCGCGACCTTCGAACTGATCCCAATCGGGCTCGACACCTTCCCGAATAATTGCCCGCCTGGCATTACGAAAAGCGGAACTCCTTTTTCCGGCAGCGCCGGGCCTTCGTTTTTTTCTGCCTTCCGTGAAAGATCTCGGGTGAGCGGGGGTCCTTTTCAAAAGCCGCGGGCCGCCCCTGTCGAGCGCTTCGGTGGAGTCATTGGGTTCGCCGGGAGTGGTTGCTCTCGGCCGGCGTCTTGACTTGCGATTTCTCGGTGTGGTTTCGGGCGCTCGAGACGGTTTTTTAGTGTCCATCTCCTTTTTTTCGGTGACCTTTGCGGGGGAAGATTCCGCCGTGGCAATTTCCTCCGCAACATGCGGCGGATAAGTCCACAAAGCTACATAAAGCCCCACCGCAACCGCCCCGGTTAGAAGTGCGAGAACATAGAGGATGATTATCGGTAAATTCGGTTTTTGAATGGTTTATTCCCCGGATTCAAAATAAGTCGTTTTAATTTTGCACCTCTTGGCGTAAGGAGTCAAGTGCCCCCCTGAAAAGAAACAAGGCTCGATATGAACGATCGATAGAAAATCTGTCGGTCCATCATGGTCTGGTCAGTTTGTACCCTGCCTTTTTTAGTGCGGCGGAAGCTTTATTTACTTCCTTTACACGCAGGATGATGACACTGTCGCAACCTTTCGCGCTGGAGCCGCAGGCGCTGCCGTACAAGTATTCGACGTTGATCTTCTTCTTGGCCAGTGGAGCCAGCATTTTTGCAAGCGCGCCCGGCTTGTCTTGAAGGGCAACCGCCAGAACCTGCTCGACCGTAAACGCCAAACCCTTCTTTTTCAAAATCGCTTTCGTCTTGGTGACGTCCTTGACAACGATTCTCACGACCCCGATGTCGGCGTTTTCCGCAACGCTGACTGCCCGTAAATCTACCTTCGCCCGAGCAAGTGCTCCGAAAATATCCGCAGCTTTACCCGGTGCGTTGGCCACTATTACCGATAGCTGTGTTACCGCCATATCCGCCCCCTTTGTTTTTAGTTTTAATCTAAACGAACAAAACGTACTACATTTTCTTTGTGTTGTAAACTCGGAGAACAGGACACGACGATATCGCGCCTACAAACTTATAAATCCGAATTCATACCATATCGACATCAAACACGGAAAAATAGTTCCGGGAAGCCTGGGTTTTGTGTGACGTATGGCCGGCGTCGATCAGCGATATATTTTTATTCGCTGCCCGACGGAAATTTTGTTCGGATTGGATATTTTATTCCAGCGCGTGAGTTCCTTGACCGTCACGTTATACCTCGCTGCGACGCGAGACAGCGACTCTCCGGGCCTGATGGTGTGGTAAATCACCCTCGGCGAAGGCGGTCTGGCGAAGATGTTTTTACTGCGGTTTGTATTACCCCGCTTGCTCAGCGCCCGAGCCCTTTTGTAATCCCTGCAATATATAACCAAACTCTGGCCGGGGTGGATGGGATTGTTTCGATCAATGTTGTTCCAACTGCAAAGATCGCTCAGCGTGACTCCGGCGGCGTAAGCTATTTTCCACAGGGTATCGCCTTCACCGACTATATAGTGTATGCAATATTTACCGTCTACTTTTTTAATGTTCGGCTCACGCTTAATCATCGGGGCCGGGCCTTTTTTGCGCAAAGGTATTATGAGCGTTATTCCCGCGCGCACATCCCGCCGGGAATTCAGGCCGTTAGCCTGGAGTACCACCTTCGGGTTCATGCGATAATGTCTGGCGATTCCGGTCAGGCTTTGGCCCCTTTTGACCCTGTGGCGCAAAAAGGCGTTTCGTTTTTCCTTTTCTATGGAGTCCAGTTTGGCCTGGAGACCTCCGCTGAATTGTGCCGGCACTCTTACAGGCCATTTGCCACGCGATGGCGGGGTACATTCGTAGAGGTACTGTGCGTTCAAGTTCACCAGTTGCTCGTAAGGCGCGCCGCTGAGCTTTGCTATGACGAAAATATCCGTGAGTGGAGGGGCCTGGACGTGGCCGTATTCCACTAATACAGGTTTCTTCAAATCCTTTATGCCGAATCGTTCGGGATATTTGCCTACAAGCAGCGCCGCATAAAAGCGGGGTACATACGCTTTCGTCTCGGGCTTGAGCAGATCCGTGCGGGCGATTTTCCAGAAATTTTTTGTGCCTTTTCTTTTCATGGCTTTATTTATTGTGCCGGGGCCGGCGTTATATGCGGCCAGCGCCGCAGGCCAGTCGCCGAACCGGTCATAAAGTTCAAGAAGATATTGCCCCGCCGCAAGGCTGCTCTTGACTATGTCGAGTCGCTCGTCGATCCATTCCGTACTTTTTAAGCCATAATTCTTGGCGGTCGACGGTATAAACTGCCATAAACCCGCCGCGTCCATAACGCTACGGGCCGTCGGGGAAAAGTTGCTCTCGATCATTGCAAGGAATACCATGTCCCGGGGACAGCCTACCTCGAAAAGAGAATTCCTCATCGAGCTCATATAATAAGACCCGCGCTCCAACACGGTACGAACGTGGCGGGGGCCGCGCTGAAACGATTCCACCTGCTCCCACACCAGGTCGTTCACCTCCACCGGAATGTCGAAATCGGGCGAACGATACTCGAAATGTGGCATCTTGCCGGAAGTTACTTTCCCTCGGGTGACGGGAGCAGTAGATTTTCCCACCGGCAAGGCGGGGTTGTCAGACGAGATAAGAGGTATATACTTGGTGCCGGCGCTGTTCTCAGAATGTTCACCCGCAGGCGCCGGCATGGCGCTGAATATCAAATATGCAAAAATCGAAATTACGGTTACTAAATACTTCAAAAAAACTCCCGTTCCTTAATATTCGTATGTGAGCCCCAACCGTATGGGTAAAAAACTCACCGAATCGGGGTCATGGATGGGAATATCTCCCCCGCCGATGGGATGGCCGGTGATCAGGTATCGCACTTCCGCGAAAACTCCCCAACGTTCACTGAATATCCATTCCAACCCGCCGCCCGCGTCGGCGGCAAACGCAGTGGATGTTCTAAAAAGAGAAAGGTCCGTTTCTCCTCCAGGATTATCAACCTGGACCGCTCCGTAAAACGTCATGCCTATATCCGCTCTCAAGTACGGCCTCAATGAGCCATGTTTGGAACCGAGCGGGAAAACTTGAGCGCCCAACAGCATCGGCGCTACCCACCACTTGCCGACGTCCTCCCCCTCGAGGTTGTCGCCTCGAAAGACGGAAACCGAGAAACCGAAGCCCGCCCGAAGCCGGTTGGTGATGACAAACATACCGTCCAGCCCGATCCCCCAACCGTTTTTGAATATGCCGTTGTAGTCCGGGGAGCTATCGCCGCTGGATGCTTCTCCGCCTATTATCGGCGTAAAACAGGGCCCGCCCGATATGATAAACTCTCCCCGATCTATTGCCGGGGAAACCGAGTAAGCAAGACAAATCCACGCGAATATCGCCGATGCCGTTACGAAATGCCGTTTCATCAATGAACCTCCGGAACCGAGCAGTGAAATATTAAAATATCATATTTATCAGAACTCTCGAACCCTTATTTCTTTCGCCCGGTGGGAGGTTGGTCCCAGCCCGGGGTCAAACGATCCTGGAGAGTTTTCAGCCATAGTGAAACACCACCCACCATCATCCCCCCCCAGAAAAACCCCAACCCCATAATAAAGGACAGGAAAAACCCCAGATAAGCGCCCTGTACCAACAGGCGCACTCCCATAGCCGTAAGCAAAAGCCCGGTGGCCGAACACATCACAAAAGTTACAATGCGGCTGATCTTGCTGGGTCGCCATCCTTCGGAAGCCATTTTCAGCCATCGGAAGTAGAAGGATTTCGCGTAGAGTTTCCATGGAACCTGCATTTTGGCGCGCCGAGCCATACGGCAATCGCGCTCGGCGCCCACCCAGTCGTTTCTGTGGGTGAGTATTTCCGCTCGAAGAACAAGCGCCTGCCCGGCTGAGTCGTTACTCTTGAGCAGCTTATCCAGGACTTCCTTGGCGCGGTTTTCGTTGCCCCCCTCGATATGGTCCCGGGCCAATGTCACCGCGAGTTCGACATCGTCGGATTTCTTCCGAAATTTTTCTTCCAGTTCCCTGAGTTTCGACCGTTTATCGCTCATACCAATCGCTTGATTTCCTTTATGTTATTGACGGCGTCAACTACGGATGATATTCTCTTTTCGAGTTCGCCGCCACCGTAGCTCAGTTGGCAGAGCAGTCGATTCGTAATCGACAGGTCAGCGGTTCGACTCCGCTCGGTGGCTTGGTTTTATACCCGCAAGGATTCAATTTTCCCGTTTTCACCGTAGGGGCACTATGCCGTGCCCCTACTTTCCAATGATGGATAAAATCTCCTCGGCGATTTGTTCGGGGGTTTTATCGTCGGTTTCGATGGTGTGGTGAGCGGCGGCGCGGTACAGAGGCAGGCGCTGATCGAGCACCTCTTCTATCTCTTCGACGAAAGACTTCGTGCCGGTCAGAGAAGGTCTCTGGTCGTCGTCCGCAATTCTTTCCACTATGGTGTTTATTTTGGCCGTAAGCCAAAACACCGTACCGCCGGCCCGCAGCGCTCGAATGTTACGCTCGCGAATGATCACTCCTCCGCCTGCGTCGACGATGATACCTTCACGGGCGCAAAGCTCGTCGACTACATCGCTTTCGATGTCGCGGAAGTGATCCCATCCGTGCTTTTCGACTATATCGGGGATGCTCATTCCCGCTTTCTCTATTATTCGCCCGTCGCTGCTTACAACCTCTTTTGCCGTTCGCTCGGCCAATATTTCCGCCACAGTCGACTTTCCAGTACCACGGTATCCTATCAAGACGATATTCATTTGGCCTCCAGGTTTTCGATTACTATGCGCCGCATCAGTTCGACCGGAGCACTTTCGCGAGTCCATCGCTCGAACTGCAACACCGCCTGGTTCAGAAACATCTCGACACCTTGCACCGTACGGCATCCCTTCGCTTTGACTTCCTTGAGAAAACGTGTTTCAAGCGGGGTGTACACGACGTCTAACACTGCCGTATCGGGAGTTACCCATTCGGCCGGCACGGGAGTTTCGTTCTCGTGCGGGTGCATGCCCATGGGCGAAGCGTTTATTACCAGGCCGGCTTCCTCGACGGCTTTTTTCGCAGCCTCTTTTTGTTCTTCGAGCATGATTCCTCGCGCGGTCGCGCCGGTTTTCTCGCCTAGTTCCCCTGCGAGTCTCGAAAGCTCGTCCCGTACAATTCCCAGTACGGTTATGTCCGCGACATTTTCCGTCGCCGCCAGTGCAAATCCGACCGCCCTGGCTGCGCCGCCGGAGCCTATCATTGCCACGTTGCGCCCTTCGAGTTCGATACCGGCGTCTTTTATCGCCTTGACGGCGCCCGGTCCGTCCGTGTTGAGGCCGAACAGCCTGCCGTCTTCGTTCACGATGGTGTTGACCGCTCCTATCATTTGCGCCACTTCGTCTATCTCGTCGAGTTGCGGCATGACCGAAAGTTTGTGAGGTATGGTCACGCTGGCGCCGCCTATGCCGAGTGCTCGAATGCCCCGGACGGCTTTTTCGACGTCTTCCACCTCGAAGGCGACGTAAACGGCGTTTATGCCTCGTTCGGAAAATGCGGCGTTGTGTACATGTGGGCTCATCGAATGCCTCACCGGGTTACCGATGATGCAATAAACCTTGCTGTGTGCGTCCGTCATCTTTTCCCTCCACTTGAATTAATCAATGTAGATTGCTAGCATGCTTCACCGGTCGGAGCAAGTCATCCACCGGTTACCAGTGATTTTTAATGTCGTCAGCGGAGCCTAATCACCGTCTTGACAATCCGCCCGGCATTCGTATATCATCCAGATGCTGATAGTAAGAGGGAGATGAACGATGAACAAGTCCGATATTGTTGATGCGCTTTCCGACAAGCTTAAGATAAGCAGAAAAGAATCCCACGCCGTCGTCGAGGCGATTTTCGGCCGGAACGGCGGCATAATCGCGACGGCCCTAAATCGAGGAGAGCAGATTTCGTTGAGCGGTTTCGGCGTGTTTGAGATAAGGAAACGCGCCGCGCGCACCGCACGCAATCCCAAGACCGGCAATTCAGTGTTGGTGCCGGAAAAGTTTATACCGGTGTTTCGTCCATCCAAGGCGCTTAAGGAGAAACTGGGACGGTCTGGAAGGTAAAACGGAGCGGGGGAAAGCCGCTTATTGCGAAATCTTCGCTGCTCGAAAAATACGCTTTTGCAAAAAGATGAATAATTGGAATTATTCAGGTGAACTTGTGTCGGCTAATAGGTGAATGATGATGGATTTCGAGCACGAAATCGATGTCGGACGTCTTGCCGTTCTCGTCGTGGATGAAGACGGCGAGAATCTCGATTTGTTTCGAATGCACTTCCGGGGCAAGTTCCAGTTGATAAGCGCCGGTAGCGCAGAAGAGGCTCTTGACGTGCTTTCGTCTCGCGAGCCGGCCCTGGCGGTTGTTGAATACTCTCTGCCCGACCGCAACGGCCTCGAGTTTTTGAGTGAGGCGAGCCGGATCAGACCGAATATCATCGGGATTCTGATGTCGGCCACCGCCGGAAGCGATTTTCTTGTGGATGTCGTTAACAGCGGTTTGGTGTGGAGGTTCGTACAAAAACCATGGGAACCGGAAGATGTGGAAGCCGTCCTGAACGAAGGCATGCAGCGATACAGGAGAGACACTATCGAAAGAAGCCGTGTGGAATTGCAGGACGAAATCGCAAGTTATTACGACAAGGAGATAACGGAAACTCTGGGCTTCAACATCGTGGTCGGCGAAGATGGCGATCTGGCCGAAGTTATGGAGAAGGTTCGATACGTGGCAAAGGCGGCCATGCCCGTGCTGCTTCGCGGCGAGAGGGGAGTCGGCAGGGAGTTGTTGGCGACAACGTTGCACCGGATGAGCGACAGGGCGGATAAGCCGTTTATCAAACTGGACGCGATAACTTTCCCCAAGAACATTCACGAACGGGAATTGTTCGGCGCCAAGGTCGAAACCGAAGGCGATTCTCCGACAAGAGGCCGTGTCGAGTTGTCCGAAGGCGGGACGTTGTTTATCGAGAACATCGAGGATCTGTCCCCGGAAGCGCAGTTCAGACTCGCCGAACTGCTGAATGCCGGAGCGTTTGAAAGGGTTGGCGGAACGCGACAGCTTAAAGCGGACGTTCGCGTCGTTGCCACCTGCGTCGGTGAGTTGAATAATTTGGTTGACGACAGGGTCTTTCGCGCGGATTTGCTCGATGCCCTGAACGATTATCCCATAGACGTACCGCCGTTGCGAGATAGAAAAAAAGACATTCCCGCGTTGGCCCAATTTTTTGCGAACCGCATCGGGAAGTCCGCAGGATTGGGATCGGTTCGAATCGAAACTGCGGCGATGGAAAAAATCACTTCTTACCATTGGCCCGGAAACTTGAAGGAACTGACAGGTATACTCGAGTCGGCCATCGTGAATTGTATGGAAGGTGTGTTGAGAGCTAACAATATCCTGACTCCGATTCATACGACGGCACATGCGCAGGCCGAGCCTAAACGCCCGACGACCGTTTACGAAACGGAAGGAAACATGAAAACCCGGTTGGAAGGAATGGAGCGGGATCAGATACAGGAGGCGTTAAAAAAAACCGGCGGTAAAAAAGCCCTTGCGGCTCGATTGCTTGGAATCAACAGGTCAACACTTTATTATAGAATGAGAAAGTACGGCATAAGTTATTAACGGGGCGCCGGATCAAACACCTGAGACAAACGACGGAGAGTAATATGAAGATGTGTTGGAGAACGATATTTTTTATTTTTCTGACGGTCGCATTTATGACGCAAACCGCACATGCGGCAAAACCTTTGGTTCTCAGTGGCTCCGGCACCAGGTGCGTCTTGCTTGCTTACGATTTTGATGTTCTGGAAAAGAATTTCCCGGATTTGAATTTACCCGACAACGCGCTGCTTCTACTGAGGGGAGATCGAGGCGCGTGCGAGCCGATGAGCTTATCGGTCGAGCAGAACGGTAAGGCCTACCCCGCGATGGGCTCGGAATCCATATACGTTTGGGGCGCTTTTCATGCGGTGTTTTTCGATACGGTTTTCGATAAATTTTCTCCCTATAACCTGACCGCCGCCTGCGGTGGAAAGAAGTGCACGTTGCAGGTAGGCAATACCGAGTTGGCAAAACTTGTCGGTGGAGCGAAAAAGAGGGGCAAAAAGCCGTGGCGCGACCCCGTTACGGAGGAGAAGATAATAAACGCACACCCGCTCCAATTGGCGGACTTGCTTTCGGGAGGCAGGGATATCGAGTACGCCAACGAAGCCCTTGACCTTGTAACTAAAGGCGGGCTGCCTAGATTACGCAGGGAGGCTCGCAGTTCGCTCGCGGCGGGCAACGCCCCTCGGGCGGCGTGCCTTGCGGCGATAGCGCTGAAATGGGCGCCGTCAGTGGAGCCCCCCGGGGCTCAAGTCGTGGCGATGTTCCAGGACTGGGTGCTTTCAGCTCGAGCTTTCCGTGCGATGAAAAGGCCTCTCGCAGCCATTCGGGCTTACGAAGAAGCGCTGAAAATAAGAAAGGACCTGGCGGTCGTCAAGGAGCTGAAAAAAATACGGGCCGAATATAATGTTTCCCGAAAAGAAACCGCCGCACTAAGGCCGGGATTGAGCGAGGCGGAAATCGAGTATGGAAACCACGGGAAAATACCCATACCCAGGTCCGAGCACAACGTCGTAGTGGGTGGAGTGAAGGCCAACGGAGTCTTCCTCGGCGATCACCGGGACAGGGTGATCGCGCAGTGCGGCGAGCCGAGCGAATTATTAAGCGGCGTTTTGCTGTACTTCGATCATTCCGTATGCCCGGAAGCCGTTTTCATTTCGCCGCGCAACAGGGTGTATTCGTTAAGAACTCATCGAGGGAAAGTCGCCCGGAGGGTTGGAATAGGCGATAACCTGGATTTGGTTCTCAAGCGACTCGGGCAACCTGATAAAAAAGAGCCCGTAACGGACTCCGCCGGAAAAAAGGTGGGTGTCCGGTGGATTTACATGAAGATGAAGGTGGCTTTTATAGACCTGACGGGCGACGGCCGCGTGGACACCATCGAGGTTTTCGATTATTCCCTCCTTCCGTAAGGGATATCCGGCGGATAAGTCGGCGCATACTAAGCGCCGGTAAGCATAGGAGCGAGCTTTTCTTCGGCTTCACTCAGTACGCTCGAAATGAAATTCAGCCGAGATTCCCGTTTGGCGACATCCTTCCCGAATGGGCCCCTACATATTTTGAAATGAAGCGACCCGGAGAAATTCTATGGCGCCGGCGGGATCGGTCGATCAGTATTTTCCGAGCAGCTTCCACAAAAGGCGATGCATTGAATGATGCGGGCCCCGGGTGGGCAGCCAAACCACTGCGCACTCGCCTTGCCACACGTCAAGGTCCTTTTCCCTGGCCAGCGCCACCGCATCGCGCGGATTGCTGAGGAAGTTGAACCAGATCGACTTGATGCCGGCGTCCGCAACGGCCCCGACGTAGGACTTGACCTTAAAGCGCCCGTCGCATATCGCCGCGTCCACCGGACCGGGAATATCGGCCAAGCTGGGGAACTTGCCGGCAGATTCATCCTTCGAAAATCCCGCATCCACGAAGTAGACGGTCTTGCCCATTTCCTTGAGACCATTGACGGCGTCCCGCATCCGGCGGGTATTGCCCATAACCGCAAAGCTGTCCTTCTTGAAAAAATCCTGTTGCCTTCGACCCATCATAAATTCCTTTCTGTTGCGAAATTCACCTTTTTAATACACACAAGCCACTTCACTAATGTATTCTAGTTTGATATGGGCCGTTGTCAACACTGGATGGGTCGGATTAAGGGAAGATTATGACATGACCGTTATTATTGCAGCGGCGTCACGCATGCGAAGGCAGGAAAAACGCTTGAGCAATCTTTCACCACCTTCTTGCGCCGAAGCCGTAGGCGCAATCTACGTGTATCCATGCGCGGGCGCCCCTGTGGGGGTCTGTTCCTAATCGGTACGGTCTCGAGGGGAAGGTTCGATCAACGAGTTCCGCCAGTTTGACAAAGTCGTTGTACGAGAAGGTTTCGTCGTACGGTCCGGTGGGTCTTACGTCCGCCGCTTGGCCGGCAACGGCGAGCCGTCGCGGCAGCTGAATTCCCGCAGCGCGAAGTGCTCACTGAGCTTCTCGTCGTCTTTCACGGCTTCAGACCGAGGTATGTCAGAAGCGCCAGCATAGCCATGAATATCCACCTGAAGATGCGCGCGCCGCTCTCGAGCGTACCCAGCCTGCGCTCGTGGTCTATGCAGATATGATCCAGCCTTTCGCGTATGATTCGTACGTCTTCATGTATCTCACCGAGCGCCTGCTTGGTGCTGCCCTTGAATTCACCGTAATCGCCGTTTTCTACAGTCATCGTCACTTCCTTAACAGAAAAATAGGTGATAAATTTATTCGTTTGTGAACGTAAATAGGAATTTTCGCCAAGCAAGCACGGGCAAATTCACCTTCACCCGCCGCACTAGACCATGGAATAAAAAAAGACAGTGATATATTTATATAAGAATAAAATTGAACAAATATGAAGTAGCGATCATTAAAAAATAGATGTCAAAGTCCCTGGA
>Ga0180432_10003187_pt1 | contig 23747 bp, 18 predicted proteins | sample SS_ome_10_FD_132414 | JGI IMG/M metagenome (GOLD analysis project Ga0180432, IMG submission 132414) | Hypersaline lake sediment archaeal communities from the Salton Sea, California, USA - SS_1_MS_2 metaG | ecosystem: Environmental > Aquatic > Non-marine Saline and Alkaline > Hypersaline >... | reverse complement strand
GTGGACATTTCCAACAGTTACCACCGGGAGGAATTCGAGGTTCGCTTCGAGGGAAAGGGGTGATTTCTTGATCCAAAAACCAAGCTGCGCTATACCTGACAAAACGGGTTGTTAACCGATGGTGGACGCGAGCGTTGTGCGCAAGGCGGTAGAAATAAATCCCAAACTCCTGGCGATCTGCAAGGAGATTTCCGCCCAGACCGGCATGAGCCTGGACAATCTTATCAACCTGGCTCTCTACGAAATGGCCAAGCGGCTGGGCTATGTCTCCCCGCAGGCCCGGGCGGTCGCCCCCCCCAAGGGCATCGACCTGGTCGACCAGGCCGAGCCCGCCCCGCGCCCGCGGCGCAAATCGGCCGGGGCGGCCCCCATCGGCCGGGTTTCCCCGCAGAAGCCGGCCAAGAAGCCGGCGCAGGAAGTGCTCTACTTCCAGCTGGACGACGGGCCGATGAACCCTATCCGCAAGGACGTGTTTCTGATCGGCCGGGGCAGCAAGTGCGACTGCGTCATCCAGCACCGCAGCGTATCGAGGGAGCACGCGGTCATCACCAAGGAGCGCGGCGGCTGGTTCATCGAGGATCTCAACTCGGCCAACGGAACATGGTTCAACGGCGAGCAGATCGGCAAGCACAAGATCTCCGGCGGCGAGGAGCTGCAGATCTCCAACTACCGGCTGCGCTTCTCCGTCCGTCCCGGCTGATCATTCCTCTAACCCCTGCAGTTTCCTCCTGCCCAGAACCATGGGAATCCAGGCGGCACCGATACCTAGCAGCGCCATGATCCCCAAAGAAGTGAAAAACCAGAAGGGCCGGCCGATGGGGTTCTCCGGCCGGACGGGAGCGCGGAACAATATGAAGGTTGGATAGAAGCTGGCCAGCAGGAAGATGATCACGAACGACATGCTGGTGATCATGAACACCACCCCGCCGATCCCGGTGGGGATCTTGGCCGGATTCTCGGCGGTGAACCGGGGGTGCAGCGCGCCGATCCCCACCCCCAGGGCGCAGACCCCCAGGGTCATGGCCAGCATCAAAGCCACCGAGATGGCCACGAAAACCAGGGGAACCCCGATGACCGAACAGGACAGCACCGAGAGTAATACCGCCAGGGCGGCCAGGGGAAGGAAGTGAATCAGCAGCTTGCTGTGGAGGAAGGCCCCCATGCGCACCGGAGCCGACCGGACGATCCAGAAAGCCCGGCCTTCCAGGCTAACCGCCGGGAATACGAAGCGCACCGCGATTCCGGAAATCACCAGCCCCATCAAGACGTGGTTGACCGTGTAGAGGGTGAACCAGCTGAAGTCGGCCACCTTGAGGTAAATGAAATTCAGGACGTACACCGCCGCCAGCGCCCCCAACAGCAGCAACTGCAGCCACTGGTTGGTATCGCGCATGAAGACCCGGGTATCCTTGACCAGGAGCGATCCGGTCAGCCTCCCGGGAAGACCGCCCAGACGATCCAGCCAGCCGCCCAGGAACCGTCCGTGCTCCTTACCTCCCTCCCTGCTCATCCGCCAGCGCAGGCGGCCCTCCTGGGCCCGGGCGTAGGCGTTGCGGTAGAGGGCCGTGCCCACCCACCCGCTGATTGCGACCAGAGCCGCGGCGGAGGTCCATATAGCCAGCGCCGGCAGCACACCCGATACGGGCCGGGGCAACAGAGTGGGGTAAAGCGCCTCGGTCATCCACAAGGTGGGCAGGTAGCGCGACTCGGGCGCGGAGAACATCTGCAGAAACTCCACCAGCGTGCCGAAGGACTCCTCCTCGAGCAGTTTTTCCGGCTGCATGGCCCGCAGCACCAGATACAGAATCACGAATCCGGCCAGAACCATGACGATCAGCAGGTCACGGGATCGCCGGGCCGATAAGAGCCGGGTGAGCACCGCAGCACAGATGGCGCCCAGGGCGGCGGGGATCAGTATGAAGGCCGGGAAGAGCAGGACCACCAACAGGTAGTAGGCCGCCGGCGCGGCATAGACCGCCCCGTAGGCCAGAAACACCGGCAGGCCGAAGAAAACCACCATCCAGGAGGCGTGCAGGGTCATCTCCAGAAAGCGGGCGTAGTAAAGCGGCCCCAGCGGCACCGGCGTCGAAAAAAGCAGCACCAGGTCGTCGGACAGGTAGAAGATCGAGAAAGAGCTGATGGTTGTGGAGATCAGCAGTATGGAAACCAGGATCAGCAGCACCAGCGACATCATCTTGCGGGGTATCAGCATGCCCACCAGCTCAACCTGCAGGCACTGCCGCAGAAACCAGGCCGACCCCAGGTAGATGCCGAAAGCGAATACCAGCCCCAGGCCGATGAAGAACAGCAGCCGCAGGGGATGGCGGTGCTCCCGGGTGCGGGCCAGGCGCAAAAAACCCCGGGCCTTGGGCCCCAAAAGAAGCGCGAACGTACGCAGCTGCTCGATCAAACTTCAAACCCCTGAAGCGCGCGGGTGACATCGGCGCCCCCGGTCAGCCGCAGGAACAGCTCCTGCAGTCGGCCGCTTCCGTCGTCGCCGACTTGCCGGCGGATTTCATCCATGCTTCCCTGGGCGACCACCCGTCCCCGGTGCAAGATGGCCACCCGGTCGCACATCTCCTCGGCCACTTCCAGGGTGTGAGTGGAAAGAAACACCGTGCCGGAGCCGGAGGCGCACAGGTTTTTGAAGATGGTCTTCACCAGCACCGCCCCGCGGGGATCGAGTCCCACCATTGGCTCGTCCACCACCACCAGTTCCGGCCGGTGCAGCAGAGCCGCGGCCATGATCAGGCGCTGCTTCATGCCGTGGGAGTAGCTCTCGATCAGCTCGTTGGTCCACTTCTCCAGCTCGAAAAGCCGCAGTAGCTCCCCGGCGCGCCGGCGGGCCGCGTTCAGGTTCATCCCGTACACGCCGGCGATGAACAGCAGAAACTCCTGGCCGGAGAGCTTCTCGTACAGGAAGGGGTGATCGGGAATGTAGCCGATCAGCCGCCGGGTGCGGAGGGGCTCGGCCTGCACGTCCATGCCGGCGACCCGCACCCGGCCGGCGGTGGGACGCATCAATCCCACGATCATTTTCATGGTGGTGGTCTTGCCGGCCCCGTTGGGCCCCAGGAACCCGAACACCTCCCCCCGGCGGACGTGCAGGTTCAAATCCTCCACCGCGGTGAAACTGCCGAAGCGCTTGGTGAGGTTTTCGACCTTTATCATTTGTCTTCCTTGGCCCCATAAGAAGCGGGTGCCAGCAGCCGCAGCAGTTCGGCGGCGTCCACCTCCGGAGCCAGGTCTTCGTCTTCCGGCAGCGTCCGGGCGGCTTCCGGCTCTTCCCACCGCAGGGTCAGGCCCAAGGCGGTCTTCTCCTGCAAGACGGCCCCGCGGGCGTCGATCCATGTGTCCACCGGCTGACCGGCCAGGGTGCGCCGCAGATGAACCGCCGGCTCCATGTCCCCCCGCACCTTGACCACTTCCAGTCCCACCACCTCGATCTCCACCGGACGATTGGACAGCGTCTGGGGGTCGAAAACCCGCACCCGGTAGCGCTCTCCGGCTCTCAGCTCGCGCGTTGCCAGAAGCTTCATAACGGTCAGGTCGAACAGCGGCGGCGACTCCAGCGGCAGCGCCAATTCCTGCATCTCGGAACCTATCCGGGCCTTGACCAGCAGGCGGTTCCCCTCCATGCGTCCATCCGCCCGCGCCGACAAGATGCCGGAGTGAAACTGGAAATCGAACTCCTTCAAGCGGAAATCACTGTCCAGCTCCGCTCTGAAGCGGGAGTCGATCTCCTCCTTGATCCCGCCCAGACGCATCTTCAACCGGGTGTTTTGCTCGATGGTATAGGCGTCTTCAGATCCCCGGATCTGCGAGTGTACATAACCGAGCTTTCTTCCCTCACTGTATGCTCCCAGCCACAGATCCTCATCGGCCAGTGAACCCGAGAAATCCGCCGAGGACAGATCCAGCACTTCTTCGGCCCCGGTGGTTTCGATGAACATCGCCCCCAAAACCGCCAACCAGGCGGCCACCAGTAATCCTCCCAGAACGTGCCAGGCGACCAAAGACCTCGGCCGAGCCTCAGAATGGGTACCGACCTGCATCATAGAACATCTAGCATCACAACTGGTTAATCTCAATCGGCGCCCCCTTGACATCTGTACACCTGTTCAGTAAAATAAGGCCCAGCTAAGGGAGGTGTCATGAAGGGCCTGACCAGCCGGCAGCAGCTGCTGCTGAACTTTATCGAAGACCATCTGCGCATCCACGGTTTCCCTCCGTCGATCCGCGAGATGGCCGATTATATGGGCATTCGCTCCACCAACGGGGTCAACGATCACCTGAAGGCGCTGGAGAGAAAAGGCTACATCCACAGGGGCGCGGGCCTGAAGTCGAGGGCCATCTCGCTGTTGTCCCGCGCCAAGCGTGCCTCCACCCGCCGACCGGAAGAGCCGGTGGTGGCGGTGCCGGTTCTCGGAAGGGTGGCCGCGGGTGTTCCGGTTCTCTCGGACGAGAACTACGAAGGCTCCGTCAGCCTGGGACGCTCCCTGCTGCCCGCCGGCCGCAAGCTGTTCGCCCTGCGGGTGCGCGGTGATTCGATGATCGGCAAGGGCATATTCGACGGCGATTTGGTCCTGGTCAGCTCGCAGCAACACGCCGATTCCGGGCAGATCGTCGTGGCCCTGGTGAACGGGGAAGCCACGGTGAAGACCTTCCGCCGCCTGAAGAACCACATCCGCCTGGAGCCGGCCAACGAAAAGATGGAGCCCATCATCGTGCGCCAGCAAGACTCCGCCTCGATCCTCGGCGTGGTAACCGGAGTCTATCGGCAGGTCTGATCAGGATCTCCCAGCAATTATTCCGGCCAACCCCGACCGACAGTCAGATACATGGCTATCCCGGGCCTTGGGCAAGTTTCTTTGGGCGAAATGTGGTGATCATTGGCTACCTCGTACCAGCCGAGATCTGGAGATATTTGGCGAACTGGTGGGAGGTCGGGGTCTGATCGATCAGTTGACAACCTTCTGTCCATCAGATACCTAGGGGCCCATGGCATCCGCCCGCAGGATCAAACCGATTGAGGGCAACCCCTTCGACCCGGGCGAGCCGGTCCAGTTTCAGTTCGAAGGCCGCCCGCTGGAAGGCTACGACAACGAGCCGCTGGCCGTGGCCCTGCTGGCCGCCGGGGTGGGATTGTTCGGCCGCAGCACCAAGTTCCGCCGTCCGCGGGGCCCGGTGTGCCTGCACGGTCACTGCTCCGGATGCCTGATGCGCGTCAACGGGGTTCCCAACGTGCGCACCTGCCAAACCCCCTGCCGATCGGGCATGGTGGTGGAAAGGCAGATCGGCTGGCCCAGCGCGGGCCTGGATCTCTTCCGGGCGGTGGATCTCTTCTCGGGCAAACGCCTGGACCATCACGCCATGTTCACCGAAAGCTCTTGGCTAAACCGCCTGGCCGGCGGCGTGGTGCGCAGGCTCTCCGGCCTGGGAGAACCCCCCTCCGCCGATCCGAAAAAGCCGGTGCCGGTCTCCCGCTTCCAGGCCGATGTGGTGGTGATCGGAGCCGGAGTGGCCGGCCTGGCGGCCGGCCGGGCCCTGGGCGAGTGCGGGCACAACGTGGTGCTGCTGGAGGCCGAGGACCACCGCGGCGGGAGATTGCTCGACGGCGCCACTTTGGGCGGCTGGGAACAAGTTGGCACTCTCAAGACCGAGCTAGAGTCGGTGTCCGGGATCGAGTTTCATGTCGGCACTCCGGCGCTGGCGGTCTATCCCGGAGACCCCCTGGAGGTGGTGGCCGGAAACGAAGGCAAGACGTTTTGGATCTCGGCCCGTCGCCTGGTGATGTGCACCGGGGCCTACGAGCAACTCCCCCTGTTCGAAAACAACGACCTGCCGGGCATCTTCGGCCCCCGGGCGATGGACCGGCTGGTCTGCGGGCACGCCGTGGTGCCGGGCGAGCCCGTGGTGGTCATGGGCGACCGGGATGAAACTCTGGGCCTGGCCTCCCGGCTGGCCGAGCTGGAGGTCAAACTGGCCGGCGTGGTTACCGCCCGCCGCGACGCAAAAGCTCTGGAACTCTTGAGGCACAAGAACGTGGAGATTTTCGACGAGCGGCGGATTGTCCGGGCGCATGGCGGCAAGTGGCTGGACCGGGTGGAGTTCGCCCCGCCGGACTCACCGCAGTCCGACCTGGTGCTGGATTGCCGCACGTGCGTGGCGGAGGCCCCCGAGGCCCCGGCATACGAGCTGGCCCATCACGCCGGCTGCCGGGTGTCCTTCTCGTCGCAGGGCGGATACACGGTGGTGGTGAACGACGAATGCCAGACCAGCAACCGCAGCATCTTCGCCGCCGGCCACGTAGCCGGAGCCGCCTCGGCGGCCGAGGCCGAACGCGAGGGACAACGGGCCGGCCTGGCCTGCGCCTTGTCCCTCAAGGACGACCAGAAGATCCGCGAACGCCTGAAGTCGCTGTGAGGTTATGAACATGTCTAGGACCATAGTGTGCAGATGCGAGGACGTCACCATCGAGGATCTGAAACAGGCTTTCGCCGAAGGCTACCGCGACCTGGAGTCCCTGAAACGCTACACCGGATTCGCCACCGGATTCTGCCAGGGCAAGTGCTGCACCGCCCACGCCGCCCGTTTCCTCTCGGCGCTGAAAGGCGGCGACGACACCGTGGCCGATCCCATCCGCACCCGTCCCCTGCTCCACCCGACACCGGTCTCACGCTTCGCCCGCGCGGTTGAGCTTTTGGAGGACGAATGAGAGACCGCGCCGAATTGGTAATCATCGGCGGGGGGATCGTGGGTCTCTCCTTGGCCTATCACCTGGCCCGCATGGGCATGACCGACGTGGTGGTCATCGAGCAGGGTTACTTGTGCTTCGGGGCCTCGGGCCGGAACGGCGGCGGCATCCGCCAGCAGTGGTCCACCGAGGAGAACATCCGCCTGGCCATACAGAGTGTGCGCATGTTCAAGCAGCTGGCCCGGGAGACCGGACACAACATCTGGTTCCGCCAGGGCGGATACCTTTTCCTGGCCCGCGACGCGGAGACGGCCGCCGCGCTGGAAAAGACGGTCAAGCTGCAGAACCGCATGGGGGTTCCCACCCGGATGATCTCCCCGGCCACGGCCCGCCGGCTGGTCGCAGGCCTGAACACCGAGGGAGTGGAGGTCTGCTCGTACAACTCCACCGACGGAGTGTTGTTTCCCTGGCCGGCGGTGTGGGGCATGGCCGCGGTGGCCGGCAAGCTGGGCGTGGAGATCAACACCTTCACCCGGGTGACCGGCATCGACGTCAAGGACCGCCAGGTGGTCAAGGTGGTCACCGACCGCGGGGCGGTGGCCACCCAACGCGTGGTCAACGCCGCCGGGGCCTGGTCCTGGCAGATCGCCCGCATGGCGGGGGTGGAGCTGCCCAACAAGCCCTACCGGCACGAGATCCTGGTGACCGAGCCGCTCAAGCCCTTCCTGGAACCTATGGTCTCGGATCTCGAAGACGGCACCTACTTCTCCCAGACCATGCGGGGGGAGATCCTGGGCGGCATCGCCGATCCCCAGGAGCCCTCCAGCATGGAGACCAACTCATCCTTCCGCTTCCTGGCGCGCATGTGCAACTCGATGGTCCGCATCCTTCCCCGGCTATCCCGGGTGAAGATCCTGCGCCAGTGGGCCGGCTACTACGACGAGACCCCCGACGGCCAGCCGATTCTCGGCCGGGTGGAGCCCCTGGACGGCTTCATCCAGCTCAACGGCTTCGGCGGCCACGGCTTCATGCTGGCCCCGGCGGTCGGCAAGATCGCCGCCGAGTGGATCCTGCGCAAACGGGATCATCAGATCTTTCAACGCTACGACCTGGATCGCTTCAATCGCGGCGAGACCCGCAGAGAACAACTGACGATAGGTTAGGGGGCCTGGGCGTCTTCCATGGCGGGTTCGGCCCCTTCCGTCGGATCGGCGATCTGGATGCCGTCGCGGGTGGTCTCCTTCACCCGGTACATGGCCTCGTCGGCCAGCCTGAGAATGTCGTCGCGGTTGTCGGCGTCGTCGGGGAAATTCGAAACGCCGAAGGACGCGGTGACGCGCACCTCCAGGCCTTCGCTGGTCAGAAACACCCGCTCGTTCAGCGCCAGGCGCAGCCGGCGGGTGACGTGCAGGGCCTGCTCCTTGGGGGTCTGGGGCAGGATGATTACGAATTCGTCTCCGCCGTAACGGGTGGGGATATCCACCGTGCGCAGGCTGTTGCGGACCAGGTCACCCACCTCCTTGAGCAGCTTGGAGCCGCACAGGTGGCCGTAGCGGTCGTTGACGTTCTTGAAGTGATCCAGATCGAAGAAGATGATCGAGAAGGTCAGCTCGTAGCGCCGGGAACGCTCGTACTCGGCGGTCAGCATGTCGTGAAGGTGCCGCGAGTTGTAAAGGCTGGTGACGTCGTCGGTGACGGTCAGTTCCTGCACCCGGAGGAAGTTGCGCGCGTTCTCGATGGCGATGGCCGCGTAGTCGGCCAGAGAACCCAGCAGGCGCAGGTCGGATTCGTTGAAGGAGTTGGGCTCGGCGTTAACCAGTTCGACCACCCCCAGAACCGCCCCGCGGGAAATCAGGGGAACCGCCACGATCGAACGGGTGTTGAAGTTGGTCAGCTCGTCGATCTTATTGCACCAGCGGTCGTCCTGATGGGCGTCGGCCACCAATAGCGGCTTGGCTTCCTTGGCCACCCAGCCGGCCACTCCCTCGCCGATGGGCAGCCGGAATTCCTTGAGCCGATCGGCGCCCTGGCCCACGGCGATCTCGAAGTAGAGCTCACCGCTCTCCTCGTCCATAAGCAACAGCGACCAGTTGTGGGGCTTCATCAGCTCGCTGATCTTCTGCATGATGATGGCCAGGACCTCGCCGATGTCGAGGGTGGAGGTCAGGGTCTTGCCAATCTCGTTGAAGACGCGCAGCTCGTCAACAGTGCGCGCCATCTCTTTCAATAGTTGCTCTCTGTCCATCCTTTTGCGGCCTCTGCACCCTAAAAAGTTTTTCCAATTTACCTTCAACCGCCCGGGATGTCAAACGATTCCGGCACCGGTTTCTTGACCATCCGGCGGGGATGGCTTACGATTTCATACAGAATGACCGCCGCAGACCCAATTCTGGTGCTGGCATCCGGTTCCCCCAGGCGGCGGGATCTGCTCGAGGGAGCGGGAGTGCCGTTCTCGGTGCATCCCGGCGACATCGACGAGAAACGCGCTACCGGCGAGGACGCCGAGGAATACACCCTGCGGGTCGCGCGGATGAAAGCCGCGGCGGTGGCCGGGCGCCTGGCACCTGGGACCTGGGTACTGGCCGCCGACACCACCGTGGTCCTGGACGGCACCGTACTGGGCAAGCCCAAGAATGAAGCCGATGCCGCCAAGATGCTCCGGCTGCTCTCCGGGCGCCGTCACCGGGTATTGACCGCCGTGGTACTGGCCCAGGCGGGCGGTGACGAACCTTTCGAGCTGGTTTGCGAGACAGGCGTGTGGTTCCGGCCACTGGACGCGGCCACCATCCATGAATATCTGGCCACCGGCGAGCCCCTGGACAAAGCCGGTGCCTACGGGATCCAGGGGCACGGAGCCATGCTGGTCAGCTCGATAGAAGGCTCCTATACCAACGTAGTCGGCCTGCCGCTGGCGGAAACCATCCAGTTGCTCGCCGAGGCCCAGGTGTGGCGGCCGCAAATCGAGGCGAAGAAAGCCGTAACGGGAGGTTCCCGATGAAGATTACGCCGATAGACATTCGCCAGCAGCAGTTTTCCAAGAGCCTGCGCGGCCTCGACCCGCGCGAGGTGGACTCCTTCTTGAACCTGGTCAGCGACGAGCTGGAAGCGGCCGTCCGTGAGAACAACGCACTGAAGGAAGAAATCGCGCGCACCAACCGGATCGTCGAAGAATACCGCGAGCGCGAACGCGCGTTGAAAGAAACCATGATCACCGCCCAGAAGATCACCGACGACATCAAGGAAAGCGCCCGCAAGGAGGCCGAGGTGATCCTTTCCCGGGCCGAGATCCAGGCCGAGAAAATCATCCACGCGGCCAACGACCGGCTGGTGAAAATCATCGAGGACATCAACGAGATGAAGCGCCAGCGCGAGCAGCTGCACTCGTTCCTCAACGGGATCATCGAGTCGCACCGCAAGCTGCTGCACGAGGTGGACGAAGAGAAAACCGAAGCCCTGTTCCTGAGCGTGGAGGAGCTCCGCCAGCGCCGGGCGCGCCTGCACGCCGCCATCCAGGAGGCCCTGGAGGCCCAGGCCAACCTGCTGGGCCTGGAGCGCGACGAGGAGATCTCCGATCTGCGCGAGGAGGTCGAACGTCTCCAGCGCCTGCGCACCAATCTGCTCTCCCGCCTGCAGGGCGCCATCGACACCCACTCCAAGCTGCTGGAGGCCCGCGAAGAGGCCGAATCCCGCAGTCAGGGCTTCAGGGTGGAGGAGAACCTCAAAGTCCTCAAACGCCCCCAGCCCGAGGAATCCGAGCAAAAGGAAGAGGAAACGCAGGAAGAACCGTCATCCAAAGAAGAAGCAGAAAGCAGTTGAGCCTTCCACCATATGTGCAGCAGGAGAAATCGGGCGCGCTGCTGTTGCACCTGAAAATCCAGCCCAACGCCTCGAGCTCGAAAATCGCCGGCCAACACGGCCAGCGCCTAAAGATCCGCCTGCAGTCCCCTCCACAAAACGGCAAAGCCAACCGCGAACTGCTCCGCTTCCTGTCCAAGCTTTTAAAAATCCCCAAATCCTCCCTCGACCTGATCCGCGGCCAGACCTCCCGCGACAAGACAATTCGCATTGAAGACGTCACCCTTGACCAATTGCTGGCCGCCCTTGAAAAACCATGATCGTGTCCGTGTCCGCGTCCGTGTCCGTGTCCGTATTGTGCCTGCTTTTGGCATCCCCTCCACTCACCTCCCAAACCAACTCCACCCACTTCACCTTCCACCACCGCAAAGCCCAGACCTCCGCCGCCCGCGACCTGGCCGAGAAAGCCGACGCCTGGCGCCGGCGCATCCTCTCCGATTTGGGCGGCGACCGCCCCGATCACACCCGGGTGTTTCTGGCCCTGGATCTGGCCGACATGCGCCGGGCGGCACCCGAGGGCGTGAAGGTGCCCGCCTGGGCGGCCGGCATGGCCTTTCCGCGCCGAAACCTGATCCTCTTGAAGCTGACCAGCGGCTCGGGTAGCGCCACCGACGTAGAAAAGGTATTCGCCCACGAGTTCTCCCACGTGGCCCTGGATTACGCGGTTGGATTCAAGCCTCTTCCCCGCTGGTTCCGGGAGGGTTTTGCCATCTACCAGTCGGGGGAATGGTCCTTCGGACGCACCCGCGCCCTGGCCGGCGGGGTGGTATCCGGCCGGCTGTTCTCGCTGGAGGCGCTCTCGGAGCAGTTTCCCACCTCGGTCCACGACATCGAGCTGGCCTACGCCCAGAGCATCGACTTCGTGAGCTTCCTGCTGGGCGAGTATGGCCCCGAGCCCTTCCGGAAGATGATCGGGCTGCTGGCCCAGGACTGGAGTTTTTTCCTGGCCCTGGAGGAGGCCTACGACGACGGCCTGTTCGCCATCGAGGAGGCCTGGCACCGGGATCTGAAGATGCGCTTCACCTGGATCCCCCTGATCACCGGCACCGCCACCTTGTGGTTTCTGGCGACTCTGGTGTTCATCCTGGCCTACCTGAAGAAGCGCCGGCGCAGGCTTGAAGCCATGGAAAAACTCGACGACGAAGAGGGGCCTTGAATCCCTCCAACAGGATGTGGTACAGGGTTTATTCCGTACTCTTGGCAATCTGCCATACACGCGGAGGGTGTCTCGATGAGCGACGATCAGAGAAACCCCGACAACACCGATGCCTCTTCACCGCCCGACAAGGATCAGGGCGCTGAAGCCCAACCTGGGGATATCGAACAGGCCTTTTTCGAAGCAGGCGGCTCGGCATCCGCCGAGGCTCCGGCCGACGGGTCGCCGCCTGCCGAAGAGCAGCCGGCGCCGGAGGCTCCGTTGCCCGAGGCTTCACTCGAGGAAGACGTAGACATCACCACCGAAGGGCCGGCCTCCGCTGAAGCTACGGCCGGCGGGCCAGCCTCCGCTGAAGCTACGGCCGGCGGGCCGGATCCCCTGGGGGCCGAAGCCTCGGCGAAGGCCCCCGAGGTGCGCCTGAGCCCGGACGCCGGGTCCGAGGCCTTGCCGCTTCCGGGCGGGCCCGGCAGCCACCCGGCGCCGTTCGATCCCCGCCAGGCCCCCGCCTGGCAGGCGCTGCTGGCCGAGTACGAGCAGGAGATCAACGCCATCGGCGAGGTCCCCGCCGCGGCTATTCTCTACTACGAGGCCGGCAAGATCTGGGAGGAGAAGCTGGCCCAGCCGGAAAAAGCCTGGAGCTTCTACAAGAAAGCCTTCCAGCTGCAACCCAAGCTGACCCCCAACATCCAAGCGGCCGAGCGCCTGGCCTCCCAGGTGGGCAACTGGCACCTGGCCATCCAGATCCTCGATTCGGAGATCGAGGCCATGGACGACCCGCTCCAGAAGGCTTACCTGCACCTGCGCCGCGGGCAGATCCTGGAGGAGAAGCTCGGCAAGGCGGAAGAAGCCCGCGCCGCCTACGAGGCCGCCGTAAACCTGGCCCCGGACAACGTGGAGGTCCTCAAGCAGTTCGAACGGCTGTGCATATCCACCGGCGACTGGGAAACCGTGCTGCAAGTCCGCGCCAACCTGCTGGAGCGAATTCAGGACACCGCCGTGCGGGTTCAACTGCTGCTGGCCAGCGCCAAGATCCAGACACTCCACTTTGAAAAGGACAAGGAAGCCGAGGCCCTGTACCACAAGGTGCTCGAGCTCGAATCCGGCAACCTGGCCGCGCTGGCCGCCTTGCGCTCCCTGTATTCCGTCGGCCGGCGCCACGAAGATCTTTTAGAGATCCTGCAAAAAGAGGCCGAGGTCACCGCCGACCCGACCACCGCTGCCTGGCTGCACTACCAGGCCGCCCGGCTGCTCCGCGAGCAGATGGGCGACGACGACAAGGCGCTGGGCACCCTGCAGCGCGCCTTGGCGCTGACTCCCGGCAACCACATGGTGCTGGCGGAAATGGCTCACATCCACGAGAACCTGATGCGATGGCAGGAACTGGTGGACATCTATCAGCAGCAGGTCCAGGTGATCACCGACCGCCAGGAGCTGGTCTCGCTGTATTTCAAACTGGGAAACATCTGGGAGGAGAAGCTTTTCAACGAAGACAAGGCCATCGAGAACTACCGCCAGGTGGTGGAGTTGAACCCCAACTACCTGCCGGCGCTTCAGGCCCTGGGCAAGCTCTTCTTCCGCAAGGGTCAGTGGGAAGATCTGGTTCAGATGTACGAGATCGAACTTCGCGAAACCCAGGAGCCGCGGCAGAAGGCCATCAAGCTGTACAAGCTGGCCGAGATCCTCGAGGAGCGCCTCAGCCGGGACGAGGATGCCATTCAACGGTTCGAGCAGTGCCTGGAGCTGACCCCCGGCTACCTGCCCGCGCTGAAGGCCCTGGGCCGGCTTTACTCGAAGTACAACCGCTTCGAATCCTTGATCCGCATGTACGAAAACGAGCTGGACGTCAGCGCGGACATGGATCAATCCGTATTCCTGCTCGACAAAATCGGCATCCTGTGGGAGGAGAAACTCAACAACATCGACAAGGCCATCGAAACCTATCAGCGCATCCTGGAGATCTCACCCAACTACATGCCGGCCATCCGCACGCTGGGCAAGCTTTATGTTCGGGCGGACCGCTGGGAGGACATGATCCACGTCAACGATCTCGAAGCTCAGCTGGTCAACGACCAGAAGCAGATGGTTTCCCTACTGCACCGCAACGGAGAGATCTACGAGGAGAAGCTCAACGACAAGGACCAGGCCATCGAGACCTACAAGAAGGTGCTGGCGCTGGCGCCCTCGTACCTGCCGGCGCTGCAGAGCTTGGGCCGCCTTTACTTCATAAAGGGCCGCTGGGAGGACCTGATCGCCATGCACCGGCAGGAGATCGAGGTCACCCAGAACGAAGACCAGCAGATCAACCTGCTGTACAAGATCGGCGAGCTATACGAAGAGAAGCTGGTCCAGGAGGACAAGGCCATCGTCGCCTTCCAGGAAGTGCTGCGCATCCGCCCGACCAACTTCCCGGCGATGAAATCCCTGATCCGCATATTCACCAACAAGCGCGACTGGGAAAACCTGATCGAGATCTACGAGAAGGAGGCGGCGGTCCTCGAGGACCCCCAGCAGAAGGCGCTGTCGCTCTTCAGAGTGGCGGAGATCCACGAGAGCCACATGAACAACGCCGGGCAGGCGGTGGAAACCCTGCAGAAGATCCTGCAGATCCTCCCCAATCACGCCCCGGCCCTGCGCTCCCTGGAAAGGCTGTACACCCGCTCGGAGAGCTGGCGCGAGCTTCTGGACGTTTACGAGCGCGGCCTGGAAGGCGCCGCCCACGAGTCCCAGCAGGTGGACACCCTCTTCCGCATGGCCGAGGTGTATTTTTCGCGGGTCAACGATCTAGTGCGCGCCAGCGAATGCCACGAGAAGATATTGAGCATCAAGCCCGATCATCTGCCGTCCATCGAGGCCCTGGAACGCATCTACTTGAGCCAGCGCAACTACAACTCGCTGGTCCGGGTGTACGAGTCTTTCGCCGCCCGGACCCAGGATCAGAACCTGCAGCTGTCTTTGCAATCCCAGATAGCCGACCTGAAGGAAAACCGGCTCCAGCCCCCCAAGAGCGCGGGCGAAAACCACTTGAAGGTGCTGTCGCTGAATCCGCAGCATCCCGAGGCCATGCGGGCCCTGGACATTCAGTACCACAAGTTCGGCACCTGGAAGGGCCTGCGACTGCTATACGAGCAAGAGCTTTCCCGGGCCGGGTCCGAGTCCGAAGCCCTGGATCTGTGCATGCGGGTGGCCGATCTGGCCGAGACTCGCCTGGAGTCGCTGGACGTGGCCAAGCACTACTACCAGGAGGCTTTGCGGATATCCCCCGACTTCCTTCCGGCCATCAAGGCGCTCAAACGCATCAGCCTGGCGCAGAACGACCATGAAGCCATGATCGGGCTGCTGGACCGCGAGGGTCAAGTCAGCCGGGATCCGCGCCAATCGATCTCAACCTTGCTGGAGGCCGCCCAGATTTATCGGGACCGTTTCAACGATCCCGGCCGGGCCGTCGAGTGTCTCTTCAAGGTCCTGGAGAAGGATCCCTCGGAAGTCCAGGCGTTCTCGCAACTGGAAGCCTTGCTGATTCACCAGGCCGACTGGGAGCGTCTGGCGGTGCTGTACCGCAACCGGGTGGGCGTCACCGAGGACAGCCGCATACTCGGCGAACTGCATCTGAAGCTGGGAGGGCTTTTACACGAGCGCCTGCAGCGACCGCAGGACGCCGCCGAGAGCTACCGCAAGGTATTGGAGAACAATCCTTCTCACCAGCAGGCCCTGGGGGTCCTGGCCGAACTCGCCTTCGGGGCGGAGGAATGGGATGAATCCGTGCAGCTCTCCAACCGCCTGCTGGAGCTGACCAGTGAAGCCAAGGATCAGGCCGCATGCCATTTTCGCCTGGGAGTCATCTTCCAGGAGAAGCAACCCGATCTGGAAAAGGCGGTGGTGCATTTCAACAAGGCTATCGAGCTGACCCCCGGCGACATTCCCACCCTCCAGCGCTTGAAGGCCATACACGTGGCGCGCCAGCAGTGGGGCGAAGCCATCCAGGCCATCGACAAGCTCGTCGAGGCGGATCGCGAGCCGGCCAACCAGATCCAGCACCAGCTGGAGCGGGCGGGGATTTACGAGTCGGGGCTCAACGAACCCGACCAGGCGGTGGCCGCCTACCAGAAAGTCCAGGAACTGGATCCCAACAACGTCACGGTAATTCAGAAGCTGGGAGACCTATACGAAAAGCTCGAGCGCTGGCAGGAGCTGATCGACTCCTACCACGCCTTCATCCGCCTTTTGCCGCCCGAGCGCGCCCATGAATCCATTCCCCTGCACATGAAGATGGGCAGCCTGTACATGGAGAATCTCAACAACACCGACAAGGCCATAATCGAGTACAAGCAGGTGGCGGAGATCAGCCCCAAGCACGCCGAAGCCCACGAGGCCCTGGCCAACCTGTATGGGAAAACCGGGTTATACTATGCCAACGCGGTGGACGAACACCGCAAGCTGCTGGAGATCAACCCGTTCCGCATCGATTCCTATCACGAGCTGCGCCGGATATTCGAGGAGCAGCGCGCCTTCGACAAGGTCCTGTGCGTCTGCGCGGTGCTGCACTACCTGCGCGCCGCCGATCAAAACGAGGAGTTTTTTTACGGCGAGAACCGGGGCAAGGTGCCCGAGCGTTCGACCGAGCGGCTCAGCACCGAGGAAACCAACGCCCTGCTGGTCCACCCCGACGAACGCATAGTGGTCCGCGACATTCTCAAGCTGATCGGCCCGCACCTTTCCAAGATATACGGCCCCGACCTCGAGCGGCATGGCGTGGGCAAGGGCGATCGCGCGCGGCCGGACGACCCCCTGCGGACGCTTTGTGACGGTATGGCCGCCAACCTGGGAGACATCGAGTTCGAGCTGTACCACTCCAGTCAGCCCACTCACCTGGTCGCCATTGAAAACGGCTCTCCGCCGGCGATGGTGGTAGGCGAGGGGCTGATCAAGCGCACGGTGGTCAAGGAGCAGCGCTTCGCCCTGGGCCGCGCCATCAAACAGCTATCCGACGGCAGCTTTCTGGCCAAGCTGCTGGGCCCCAAGGATCTCTCCCGGCTGGTGGCCGCTGCGGTGCTGCCTTATCACCCCAACTCTCCCATAGCCACCTACCCCGGGGAGTCTCTGGACGACCTGGCCAAGAAAGTCAACAAGGCCCTGCCGCGCAAGATCCGCAAGACCCTGGAAGAACTGATGCGGGAAAAAGCCCCCGAAGTGGCCAAGGTCCCCGATTACGACGTCTACCTGCGCGGGGTGGCCCACTCGGCCAACCGCGCCGGGCTGACCATGTGCAACGACCTGCCGCAGGCGCTGATGCACCTCACCCGCGAGGTCCCCGAGCTGAAAGAGAAGCGCCTCAACACCACCGATGAGATCGTCGCGGCGCTGTCCCGCCACGCCAGTTTCTGCGAACTGCTGCGCTTCGCCGTCTCGGAGGAGTACTTCCGCCTGCGCGCGCGGATGAAATTCTCGATTACCGCTTGATTTCTTCTACGGACAGGCGTCCTGCAGGCCGAGCATTTCCAACTGGAGGTTGTAGGGATCGCATTCGGTGATGGTGGAAGCCGCGGCGCTGCGCACCACCACGTAGAAGTCCCGGCCGTCGTCCAACCCGCAATCCCCTTCCCAACGCAGCGCGATCTCGTAGTAGCCGCCGGTGGCGTTCCAGTAGGTCTCGGATGTGCACCACCAGCAGCTGTCCGCGGATGCCGGATCCTCGAAGTCGCTGCAGTCACAGGCAGACCCGTCCAGCAGGCAGAACTGCCACTGGGTGTGATCGGCGCCGGGCGGCAGGTGCAGCACGACGTCAAACCAGTAGCACTGGTCGTCACCCGGAATGCAGATGTGGCTGTCTTCCTCCGCGGTGGCCTTGAACCAATCGACATCCGCCACGGGCGATCCCGCATCGTAACGGTACAGGGTTTTCTCGACGGTCACCGGCCCAGTGCCATCGACTACGTTGGCAAGCAGGGCGCGGGAGAGCTCGCAGGTCTCGTTGTTCTCGAACGAGTCTCCGGGCAGATTCTCGTCGGTTTCACCATCGCAGTCGTTATCCAGATCATCGCAGGTCTGCTCGTTGCTGGGCTCGTAGTCGTCGCCGTAGTCGCAGGGCTCGCATCCGGTGCGGACCGCGCCGGCGCACACGCCCTCGGTCAGCTCGCAGGGGGGCGGCGTGGTCACGTTGTCGGTGGTCCCGTCGCAGTCGTCGTCCTTGTTGTTGCATTCCTCGTCGGTGGGCAGGACACCGTCGCACTCTCCCCAGGTGCCGTCAGCCTGGCAGGTCTGATTGCCTTTCACGCACTCGCCGATGTCGGTGGAGCAGGGCTGAGTCTGCGGTGGCGGGCCCGGGCTGCACTGGCAGTCCTCGTCGATCTCCCGGTCGCAGTCGTTGTCCAAACCGTCGCAGAAACCCGGGCTCTCCTCATGACCCGGGTACACCTCGGGATTGGAGTCATTGCAGTCATCGTGGGGAGCGGCGCAGGAGTCCAGAGAATAGTGGCCGTCGTTGTCGGCGTCGATGTTCAGCCCCTCGTCGGTCTCACCATCGCAATCGTCATCCTGGTTGTTGCACACCTCGTCCTGGGGCTGCGGGGCGGTGCACCCGCGCCACTCGCCCATGAAGCACTGCTCGGTGCCGCTGCCGCAGTCAGTGCTGCAAGCCTGCTCCAGAGGTTCGCAGCCAGCCGCGCCGGCCTTCTCGTCCCAGCAACCGTCGCAGTCGTCGTCCAGCCCGTTGCACTCCTCGGCCTTCGGCTGGGGAGCATCGCAGACCCACTGGCCGTTTACGCAGGTCTCCACCCCGTGGCCGCAATCGGTCTGACAAGAACGCGGCTGGATGCCGTCGTCGACTTGCCCGTTGCCATCGTTGTCTTTGCCGTCGCACACCTCGGTCTTAGAACCGGTGTCGTCGCCGCATCCCGCAAGAACCCAAATTGCAATTGAAAGAACCAGAATCATCCCGCGAAATACCACCCGCATGACTCCTCCTTACGGTCTAATATGCAGACGCGGAGATTACTCGCCAGAGGTCTGGAAGTCAACCCGAACGTTGTCGATCACCGAAAGAAACGCCTCCACCACCGTGGGATCGAACTGGCGGCCGGCGGATTCGTCTATCTCCGCGACGGCGGTCTGGTGGTCCATGGCCTTGCGATAGGGGCGATCCGAGGTCATGGCGTCATAGGCGTCCGCCACGGCTATTATGCGGGCCTCCAGGGGAATCTCGTCGCCCTTCAGGTGACCGGGATAACCCGAACCGTCGTAGCGCTCGTGGTGGCGCAGGACGATGGCCTGGGCCTCCTGGAGGAACTTGAGCGGACCCAGAATGGAATCGCCGAACAAGGGGTGGCTGCGAATGGCCTCCCAGTCCTCCTCGGTCAGCTTGAGTCGCTTGTGCAAAATGGAATCCGAGATTCCGATCTTACCGATGTCGTGCAGCAGGCCGGCGTAGCGGATCACCTTGCGGCTGTGGTCGGAAACCCCCATTTCCCGGGCGGTCTCCAACGCGTAGCGGGTAACCCGCTCCGAGTGTCCCTTGGTGTACGCATCGCGCGCCTCGAGAGCCTGGGCCAGGCTGCGGATTGTCTCGTAGTAAGTCTGCTGGGTGTTTTCGAACAAGCGGGCATTCTCGATGGCAATGGCCGCCTGCCCGGCCAGAACCTGCAGGACCCGGCGATCTTCGCTGCTGAAGGCCCCCTCGTCCAGGGAGCCCAGCTCGAAATATCCGATCACCCGGTTGCCGATCTTCAACGGAACCCCCAAAAACGACTTGAGGCTGGAAGCCGGCTTCTTGTCCGCCGAAGGCGGTTTTGCCGGAGGAGGAGGCGCATCCGGCGCGGTGGTGGACAGCGTGCGCATCTCCTGGGACTCTTCGTCCAGCAGCCGGATTGCGCAGCTGGACGAGTGGATGATCTCCCCGGTCATCTTCACTATGGTCTGCAGGGTGTCGTCCAGGTCGAGGCTGGAGGTAATGGTTTTCGAGGCCTCCTGCAGGGTGATCAGCTCCTTGAGCCTGTGCTCCAACTCGCGGTTGCTGGTCTCGATCTTGGCAGCGTACTCACGCAGCTCGATGTTCATCTTGCTGATTTCCTTCACGTTGCGATCGAGGAGAGTGGTCTTTTTCTCCAGCCGGGCATAGACGTCCGCGTTGTTCAGGGCCACCGCCGCCCAGGCGGCGAAGGTGGAGAACAAGCGCAGGTCGTGCTCGCCGAAGACGTCCGGCTGGGTGGACTCGGCATCCAGCACACCGATGATCTCGTCGCGAACCACCAGCGGCGTGGCCATCTCACAGCGGCCCCCCGCCACACCCTCGATGTAACCGCCGTTAATCATCACGTCCGGCACCAGGATGGGTTTGCCGGTCTTGAGCACCCGGCCGGTGATGCCCTCCCCGGGCCTTAGGCGCAGGCCCTGGGCGACTTCCTCCCGGTAGCCCAGCGACGCCCGGCACACCAGGACCTCCTCGCCGCTGTCCGGACCTTGTTCCTTTAGTAGAATGGCGCAATGATCGAAATGCAGCGCCTTTTTGGCCAGGTGCAGCACCTCATCCAGGAGGGAATCGATGGACAAGTTGGCGTTCATCTGCCGGCCCAGGCGGTTGAGCAGGGCCAGCTCATTAACGGTCTTCTCCAGCTGGCGGGAGCGTTGCTCCAGTTGGCTGACCAGCCGGGCGTTGTGGATGGCGGTGGCGGCCTGGTTGGCGAAAATGCTCAGAAAATCCAGGTCGGACTCCTGGAAGGCGCCGATCTTCTCGGACTCGGCGTCCAGCACCCCGATGATCTGATTGTCAAGGCGCATGGGCGCGGCCATCTCCGACCGGGCCCCTTCGACGCCCTCAACGTATCCGTTCCACTTGGCCACGTCGTCGATCACGATGGGCTCACCGGTGGTCATGACGTGCCCGGTCACCCCCTCCCCCTTGGCGGCCTTGAAGTTCTTGACCACGTCGGGGCGGTACCCCCGCGCCGCCCGGACGGTCAGCACCTGAGCCTCGTGGTCGTAGAGCAAAATCGCGCAGGTGTCCAGGGCCAGGACATCCTGCAACAGCGATAGAATCCGATCCAGCAACTCGTCCGGGTCGAGAACCGAGTTCATCGCCCGCGCCGCTTGGTGAAGAGCAGCCAGCCTGCGAACCGCCTCTGACAAGTACTGACTCCGGACCCCCCGCCAAACAACCGGAATATTGATACGATCCCCCTTTGGAAAAAGCAAGGCCAATCTTCCCGGCATATTGGGGCTGCCCGGCGCCGGGTCCTCTTTTTCCTTGACGGCGGGTAGTGAATGCGATACCGGACTTCTCGATCTGTAAGTGCCCGTGAAAACGGGGCATGACAGCAATCTGGAGGGCGGGACCAATGAACATACCTTCCGATCTGAAATACAGCCGCGAGCACGAATGGGTCCGGGTTGAGGGCAACCTGGCCACCATCGGCATAACCGACTATGCCCAGGAAGAACTGGGAGACATAGTCAACGTGGAGCTTCCCGACGAAGGCGACGAGATTCATAAAGACGAGGCCTTCGGAGCGGTGGAATCAGTCAAGGCTTCCAGCGAGGTCTTCTCCCCGGTGAGCGGAAAAATCGTGGAAGTGAACGAACCGCTGCTTGACGCTCCCGAGATGATCAACGAAGATCCTTATGACGAAGGCTGGATGGTGAAAGTCGAACTCAGTGATTCCTCCGAGATCGACGAATTGATGGATGCTGCCGCTTACGAGCAGTACATAAAGGAGGAATCCAAATAGGGCAGGATGGCATGCGTTACATCCCCCACACACAAGAAGATGTTCGGCGGATGCTGGAAGTGGTGGGGGTGAAGGAAGTATCCGACCTCTTCGGCTGCATTCCCCAGGATCTGAAGCTTTCGGGCGAACTGAAGCTGCCCAAACCCCTGGACGAGGAATCTCTGGCCGTCCTTCTGGGCGGGCTGGCCGATAACAACAGCGGGTCGGCCAACCGGGTGGCCCTGTTTCTGGGCGCGGGCGCTTACTCGCACCACATTCCCCGGGCGGTGGATCATATTCTGCTGCGCTCGGAGTTCTTTACCGCCTACACGCCCTACCAACCCGAGGTCAGTCAGGGAACTCTGCAGGCCATCTTCGAGTACCAAACGATGATGGCCTCCCTGGTGGGGTGCGAGGTGGTCAACGCCTCCATGTACGACGGCGCCACCGCCGCGGCGGAGGCGCTCTTGATGGCCCGGCGGATCAAGCGCAAAAAGCCGAAAACCCTGGTCTCGCGGGCGGTCCACCCGGAGGTGCGCCAGGTCTGCGACACCTACCTGCGTGAGAGCCGGATCCCCGCCGAGGTGGCCTACTCCCCTGAGGGGATAACCGATCCCGCGGCCCTGGCCGAGGCGCTGGACAAGGACGTCGCCGCGGTGGTGGTGCAACAACCCAACGCGCTGGGCTGTCTTGAAAACCTGCCGAAGCTGGCCGAGGCGGTTCACGCCGCCGGGGCGCTCTTGATCGTTGTGGTGCTGGAGCCGGTCTCGTTGGGGCTATTGGAGGGTCCGGGCAACCTGGGCGCCGACATCGTGGTGGGCGAGGGCATGGGCCTGGGAACCGGCCTCAACTTCGGCGGACCCGGCCTGGGCATCTTCGGGGCCTCCAAGAAGAACGCCTGGCAGATCCCCGGAAGGCTGGTGGGCCAGACCGTCGACGTGGAAGGACAGCGGGGCTTCGTACTGACCATGTCCACTCGCGAGCAGCATATACGCCGCGCCCGGGCCACCTCCAACATCTGCACCAACGAGGGCCTGTGCACCCTGGCGGCCGCCGTCCACCTGGCGCTGCTCTCCAAGGACGGTTTCTCCGCTCTGGCGCGCACCAACGCCGCCAACGCCCGGGCGGCCTTCGAGCGCCTGAGCGCATGCCGCGGGGTGGAGCCGGCGTTTGCGACCCCCTTCTTCAACGAGTTCGCCCTTAAACTAGAACGCCCAACCTCGGATGTACTGCGGGATCTCCGCCGGGAGGACATCATCGGCGGCCTGGATCTGAGCCGCTTCTACCCCGAGATGAACAACCACCTGCTGGTGTGCGTCACCGAGCTCAACAGCCGAGAGCAGGTCGAAGCCTTCGCGGGAGTGCTGGACTCATGAGCGGCGGATTGAAACACCGAGAACCGCTGCTTTTCGAACGCAGCGTCACCGGACGCTCCGGCCACGCGCTGCCGCCGGCCTTCGGCGACCCGTCCGAAGCGGAGAAGAACATCCCCGAAGCCCTGCGGCGTAAAACCGACCTGCGGCTCCCGGAGATCGACGAACCCGCGGTTGTGCGCCACTACACCCGGCTGTCCAGCTGGAACCACGGGGTGGACACCGGAATGTACCCCCTGGGATCCTGCACCATGAAATACAACCCGCGCATCAGCGAGACCCTGTGCCGCCTGCCGGGCTTCGGTCGGCTGCACCCCTATGTGCCCGAGGACATGTGCTCGGGCGCCCTGCAAATAATCGGGGAGTTGGGCGAGTATCTCAAGGAGATCTCCGGCTTCGCCGGCATAACCATGCAGCCGGCGGCGGGGGCCCACGGGGAGCTGACCGGGATCAAGCTGATCCGCGCCTACCACCAGGACCGCGGCAATCCCAGAAAAAGGGTATTGGTTCCCGACACCGCCCACGGAACCAACCCGGCCTCCTCAAAGTTCGGCGGCTACGACGTTGTGGAGATCCAGAGCGGCACCGCGGGGATCCTGGAGGCCGAGGCGGTCTCCCAGGTGATGGACGAGGACGTGGCCGCCCTGATGATCACCAACCCCAACACCCTGGGGCTCTTCGAGAGCAACATCGGAGAGATTGCCGAAATCGTCCACCGGGCCGGCGGGCTGGTATACTGCGACGGGGCAAATCTAAATTCGATGATGGGGATCGCCCGCCCGGGGGATATGGGCATCGACGTGATGCAGTTCAACCTGCACAAGACCTTCTCCACCCCCCACGGCGGCGGCGGCCCCGGTTCCGGTCCGGTGGGAGTGGCCCAACCGCTTGCGGACTTCCTGCCGGTACCCTTGGTGGAAAAGACCCCTCAAGGATACCGGCTGAGCGCGGACCGGCCCAAGTCCATCGGG
>Ga0180432_10003186_pt1 | contig 23751 bp, 36 predicted proteins | sample SS_ome_10_FD_132414 | JGI IMG/M metagenome (GOLD analysis project Ga0180432, IMG submission 132414) | Hypersaline lake sediment archaeal communities from the Salton Sea, California, USA - SS_1_MS_2 metaG | ecosystem: Environmental > Aquatic > Non-marine Saline and Alkaline > Hypersaline >... | reverse complement strand
TTGCTGCTGGGCTTTGGCTACATGTGGGCAAGCAACGGTTTCCCGGTAGGTTTTGCCGGCTGGTTTTCGTACATCATCTTTGGCCTGGCGATGGGCATTGTGCCTTCCGGCATTCATGATGAGCTGAAGAGCAGATAACCATGACGGCTGAAGGTATTGCGACATTGGTGAACCTCGGCGTAGGGGGAGCCGTCATTGCAGTGGTCATTATCTTTCTCCGCTTTATTGAGAAAAGGGATAATGACTGGCGAAGTTTTTTTTCCAGCCTCCGGAAGGAGGACAACCAGACAACGGCACGGCTGGCGACGGCGATCGAAGCGCTCCTGACCAAGTTTGAGGAGCATGACGCGACCGAGATGGAAATTCTGCGGGAGCTGCTGGCCGAGAGAAAACAGAGGCGGCGTAATGACACTTCCCCTGGGTAAATCGGTTTATATCTGGAACGTGGAAGCCTGTTTTTCAGGCGATGTGGAGCGCATTGCCACGGCGCTTGCCAACTGCGGGTTCCAGTCTGCGATCCTGCACGAGGCGCACCTGGCGCGCTGGCGTGAACCCGAGCGGATTGCGCTGGTGTATGCGCTCCACGATCACGGCATTCTGCCGGTTGGCGGGGCGGCGGTCTACGGGCTTGACCCGGCTGCAGAAGGGCGAGAAGCGGCGGCGATCTGCACGGAGTTGAAGCTGCCCGCTTTTGTCTTTGACGCTGAGACCGCCTGGGATGCCCGTTCAGCGGCGGATAGTAACGCCGTGAAGCTGCTGCGCACGTTCAAGGAGCGAGCGCCGGGCGTGCTGGCCGGCTGGTGCTACTGGTCATTCTGGCGCTCTTCTTCCGGCGTGTCATGGCATCCTCGCAAGAAGGTAATCTGGGCGGCGATGGCGGACGGCTACGGCGAGTGCGACTTCTTCTGCCCGATGATGTATTGGAACCCTGGCACCGATGCGGCTTCAGCGGTTGCGTACCTGAACGAGAGTTACAACCAGTACCGCAATCTGACCCAGAAGCCAATCATCCCAATCGGGCGGGCGTATAACGGCGATGGCGGCACGGCGACCGCTGAGGCGGTCAAGGCCTTCGATGCCCGGGCGCGTGAATTGGGCGCACCTGGCGTCACCTGGTGGAGCATGGAACATGCGCTGAAGCTGGCGGGTATCTGGCAGGCGCTCTGCGAGCTTGCGCCTTACGGTGAAATCGAGCAGCCCCAGCCGGAACCGGAACCGGAAGAACCGCCGGTTGAATTGACGCTTGAGGAGAAGGTTCAGCGGCTCTGGGATATTCACCCAGAGCTGCACTGAGGAGATGACCTTATGGAATTTTTACCTGGCATTGACTTTTTGACTCACCCTGACCCGGACGGCGGGCCGGGGGTGGATTTTGCCCAACTGCGCAAAGAGCGACCGTTCTACTTCGCTGTGCTGCGTGCTGGCCGGGCGAAGATGGTTTATAACGCTGCTGGCGTGCCGGTGATGGAGTTTATCAAGAACCGGGCCTATGACGGGTATGTTTCCCAACTGAAGAAGCTACGCATTCCCTGGATAACCGTCTTTGCGGCCTACCCGTGGGAGTGGGGCAACGAGCAGGCTGAGGTGTACTGGCAAATCATCCGCAATGATCTGCCCGTGATGCCTTACGTTTCGCTGGAGCGCTTTGCCGATGCGGAATGGCTGCCTTCCATGACCGGAAGCCGGATCGACTTTTACAACACGATCACCGGGCGGCTGAATGCGCTAACCGGCGGACGCTACAAACCGGGCGCTGAAGTTGGCCTTTATACCAACCTGAGTATGCTGCGCTCTTACCTGCTTCCGCTCCCGGACGAGTTCAGGCGCAATGTTTCCAACTTCACGGCGCAGTGGACAAGCAGCGATTGCCCGGCGGTGGAAGGTTTTGACCGCTGGGATTTGTGGCAGCGTTACGCTGGCGAGGTGTACTTCAATGGCGATGCTGCTGCGTTTTCAGCCTGGGCGAAGTATGACCTGCAACCGCTTCCTGGGCCGGAACCGGAACCCGAGCCTGAGCCGCAATTATCGTTCTGGCAGAAGATCATCCGCTGGCTGATGGATTTGCTGGGGAGGCTGCTGCGCTAATGGAGCCTCAGGTTGTCAAGTTCGATGCGGAATTGCGCCAGATAAAAAGCATGGCGGACGGGACGTATAACCTGGTTCTGAACATTCCCGAATACTGCCTGACGCAAACGCAGACGATGATGGCCTGGCTGAAAGCGCAGGTTGACGTGGCGGTAGTTTACATGCCGCAAGAGGAACAAGATGACGGATTCACTGGAAAACGCGGAAAAATCCATATCTGAGCAGCTGAAAGATGCCCTGGCACGCCTGAGCAAAGATCAGCTTCGTTTCGTCATTGCGCTCCAGGATTACCCATCGAAGAAAGAGGCGGCGGAGGCGATCGGCATAAAGCCGGATACCGCCTACCGCTGGAATGGCGATGTCGAAGAGGCAGCTCGCCTGATGGCGCTGGATTCCATCGCTGCGGCGCGTCAGATGCGCCGGCGCGCTCTTGCCAAAGCAATGGCCGTGAAGATTGCCGGGCTGGACAGCGAAGATGAGCGCATTCGCCAATCGGTATCTACCGAAATCATCGAAGGCGAGCTGGGCAAAGCCGCTCAGCCGCTCACCGGCGCAGACGGCGGGCCGATGCAACACGAGGTAAGCGATGTCAGAGATAGCATACTCCGCAAATTGGCTGGCATTGCAGCCGCCGGAGCAGCGGACGCAGTTTCTGAGCAGCCTGACGAAGACTGAACTTTACCATCTTCAATACGACTGGCAGTTCTGGGCGCGCGAGAAACAGCAAACGCCGGCGGGCGACTGGTTCAACTGGGTGATCCTGGCGGGGCGCGGCTTCGGCAAGACCCGTACCGGCGCTGAGCAGGTGCGCATGTGGGTACGCTCCTTTCGCCTGGTGAACCTGATTGGCGCAACGGCGGATGATGCCCGTGACATTATGATCGAGGGCGAGAGCGGTATTCTGGCCGTTTGCCCGGCGAATGAGCGACCGGTGTACAAGAAGAGCGACCGCAAGTTATCCTGGCCTAACGGAGCGATCAGCCTTATCTTCACAGCCGATGAGCCGGAGCGCTTGCGGGGTAAGCAGCATGAAAAGCTGTGGGCAGATGAAGTGGGGGCCTGGCGCTACCCGGAAGAAGCCTGGAATCAGGCGATGCTGGGCTTACGGCTGGGAGCGCAACCGCAAGGGATTGTGACCACTACGCCAAAGCCGATCAAGCTGGTGAAGGCGCTGGTGGCCGATGAGAGCAACGTGATAACCAGGGGCACCACGTATGAAAACCGGGCGAACCTGGCAAAAGGCTTTTTCGATTACGTCATTCAACGTTACGAGGGAACCCGGCTGGGGCGGCAGGAGCTGCTCGCTGAAATCTTGGAAGATGTGGAAGGCGCTCTGTGGACAAGCGCTTTGATCGAGCAGTACCGCCGGAAGAAAAAGAAGGCGCCTGCTTTGCGCAGGATCGTGATCGGGATTGACCCGGCGGTTTCATCGAATGCCGATAGCAACGAAACGGGCATTATCGTTGCGGGGCTGGGCGCTGAAGATGAGCACGTCTACGTGCTGGGCGATGCGAGCGGTATCTACTCTCCGCTGGGCTGGGCAAAGAAGGCGATGACGCATTATGAGCTGCTGGAAGCCGATGCGATGATTGCCGAGGTGAACAACGGCGGCGACCTGGTGGAAGCGAACCTGAGAGCCGCCGGGTTTACGGGCAGAGTGCGCTCTGTGCGTGCGAGCCGGGGCAAGGCAACCCGCGCCGAGCCTGTCGCTGGCCTGTATGAGCAGGGCAAGGTACATCATGTGGGCGTATTTGGAGCGCTGGAAAGTCAGATGACCACCTGGAACCCGGCCAGCGAGGAAAGCCCGGACAGGGTGGATGCGCTGGTCTGGGCGATCAATGACCTGGTGTTCGGCTCTGGCGGGCCGGTTGAGGTAAGTGAAAATCCGTTCTTTGGTTAGGAGGGCGATATGCCTGAATTGAGAGAGTATCTTTTTGATCCTGAAATTTTGATGAAGCTGAGCGAGGCGGAGCGGGCGGCTCGCAATGATGCAATTGAGAAGGCAAGCCGCTATTACAGCGGCGATCATCGCAAGCCGTTGAAGGTGCGCGCTGGGCAGGCGGATGATAACGTGATTGTCAACCTGACCAAGAAGGTGATTGACCAATCGGTATCGATGCTGTTTGGCGAGCGGCCAGAGATGCAAGCGCCGGGGAGCGAGGCTGACCAGGTGCTTGCCGATAAGCTGCTGGAAGATAACGGCATTGAGCAGTTTATGCACGGGATAGGCGTGACCGGTGCGCTGAGCGGGCATGTGTACGTGAAGCTGATGCCCGACCCAAAGCTGGGCGTGCGCATGGTAAGCATCAACCCGGAATATGTGACCGTCTTCTGGCAGCCGGATGATGTTTCCAGGATACAGGCGTACATGATCCTGTGGAAGCAAGGCAAGATGCATTACCGGCAGGATATCTACCAGGGCGACGGCGGTTTGTGGATGATCCGAGACCTTCAGCGGGAAGAGAGCGGCGCATGGCAACAGACGGCAGAGCAGGTGTTCCCGTTCCCATTTCCACCACTGCTGGACTGGCAAAACCTGCCACGGGCCAACTCGCTGTACGGGGAAAGCGACATTACCAATGCGACCCTGAACGATGCGGTCAACTTTGTCGCATCGAATATCAACCGGATCCTGAAGTTCCATGCGCATCCGAAAACGATGGGCATTGGCATTGCGGCAAAGGATGTGACCGAGACGGCGGTAGACGGGTTCTGGGCGATCCAGGATAAAGATGCGAAGGTCCAGAACCTTGAAATGCAAAGCGACCTATCTTCCAGCATGGCCTACCTGGAATATTTGCAGGCGAGCTTCTTTGCCCAGCACCGGGCGGTGGACATTGGCAGCTTGAAAGACCGCCTCGGGCAGCTTACCAACTTCGGCTTGACATCGCTGTTCAAGGATGCGCTGGACAAGCTGAAAAGCAAGCGCACTCTCTACGGCAACGGCCTGACCGAGATGCTGGTACGCATGGGCATGATGATGGGCAAGGATTGGCGCGGGGCGGAGATTGTCTGGCCTGACCCATTGCCTTACAACGACATGGAAGAGGTGCAAATACTGGAAAAGGAAATTGCGCTGGGGATTATCAGCCGGCAGACGGCGGCGCAACTGCGCGGGCGAGATTGGGAGCGCGAACAGGAGCGTATGGCCGCAGAGCAGCAAGCGCAACAGCGATCTTTGGGCGGGGCGCTGCTGCAATTGCTGAGCGACAACGGCACAGAGGCTGACCGTGACGACCTTTCCGCAAACGATTGACCCTACCGCTGGGCCGGCGATCTACCGGGCCATGCGAGACTTTCAGCGCTCGCTTTTGGCGCGTGAAACCGAGGCGCTGGTGATCCTGACCCAGCGCTGGAAGCGGGCAGAAGATGCGCTGATGGGGCAAATTCTGGCAACGGCGCAGGAGATGATCGATGCCCAGGAGCGAGGCGAAACGATTACCGCATTTGCGCTGATGCGGCGCAACGAGCGTTACCGCACCTTGCTGACGCAGGTGCGGGGCGAGATTGAGCGCTACGAAAGCTACGCTGAGCGAACCATCATCCAGATGCAAACCGAAGCCGGGCAATTGGGGTTGGATAGCGCTTCTACCGCCTTGCGGGTTGCGATGCGGGGCAACTTTCAAATGCTCCCTTCTCAACCCTTCGAGTTTATGACCGGCGTCTGTGCCGATGGGAAGCCGCTCTTCTCGCTTCTGCAGGAGCGGGCGCTCTTCCCGGATGCGGTGGACGGCATGACCCAGGCGCTGCTGGATGGGCTGGCATTTGGCGAAAGCCCGAGAAAGGTAGCAAGGCGCATGGCCGGGGGCCTGAGCGCTGGCCTGAATAAGGCGCTGACGATTGCGCGCACGGAGCAAATACGGGCTTACCGGGAAGCGACCCGGGCGAGGTATGCGCAGGCTGGCATAAAGAAGTACAGGCGGCACGTGGCCTTGCAAGACCGGACGTGCCTGGCGTGCCTTTCCCTGGACGGCACGGTGCAAGATACGGAGGAGATCGTTGCCAGTCATCCGAATTGCAGGTGCTATACCACGCCTGAGATTGACGGCCTTGACTTGCGCGGCGGGGACGGGCAAGCCTGGTTTGAGCGGCAAGATGAAGCGAGGCAGAAGAAGATCATGGGGGCAACCCGCTGGAAGATGTGGAAAGAGGGGCAGGTGGGCTGGGGCGATTTTGCGAAGATCAAGGATGATCCGGTGTGGGGGCCTACGATTGGACTGAAGCCGGTGAGGGATTTGAAGCCGAAAGAATAAATTGCACATTTTGACAATAGAAACGGACTGCAAAGTCTGTTAATGTTGTGAATAGAAAAATAAACCTGGTGGGAAGCCGGGGAAAGAGGAGCGAGATGCCCGAGACTGAGAACACGAATAGCGATACTTCGCAGGATACCAGCAAAGAGACAAGCGAGACGTTTGCCGATTTTGAAGCGTACCTGGCGAAACAGGCCGAGCCTGTCAAGAAGCTGTATGAAACGCATACCCAGGGGCTGAAGAGTGCGCTTGAGACGGAGCGTACCAGCCGCAAAGAGGCTGAGCGTCAATTGAGAGAATTGGCGAAGAAAGCCGAGAGCGGGAGCGAGGCACAGAAGCAATTGACAGAGATGGCCGAGCGGATGGCAACGACAGAGCGAATGAACCAGTTTTATGCTACTGCCCATGCCGCCGGGGTAAAGAACCTGCGCCTGGCATACCTGGCCGCTTCGGAAGCGAAGCTGATCAGCGAGCAGGGCGAAGTGGACTTTGCCAAAATGAAGGAATCTTACCCGGAGCTATTTGCCGCTGCGCAGAGCGGGCAACAGGCACAATCGCAAGAAACGCAAACCTCTACGGCGAATGCCGGAGGGACGCAGCGCCTGACCCGTGAAGCAATCGAAAAGATGACGCCGGATGAGATCAACCGTAACTGGGAGGCTGTAAGCGCTGCGCTTGCAGAACAAACATAACATTTAGCGGAGGAACGCAATGACCCTGAGCAATTTCATCCCCAGCGTGTGGAGTGCACGCCTGCTGGAAAACCTGAACGATGCGCATGTTTACGCCAAACTGTGCAACCGTGACTATGAAGGCGAGATCAAAGCCGTAGGCGATACGGTCAAGATCAATTCGATTGGGCGGGTGACCATTGGCACCTATACCAAGAATACCGACATTTCGGCTGCGGAAACGCTGACCGATGCGCAAACCACCTTGACCATCGACACTGCGAAGTACTTCAACTTCCAGGTGGATGACATCGACAAGGTGCAAACCAAGCCGAAGGTGATGGATGCGGCCATGCGTGATGCAGCCTGGGGCCTGGCTGACGTGGTGGATGCTGACCTGGCTTCGCTGCATTCCGAGGTACCGTCTGCCAACAAGGTAGGCGCTGACGCCGGTTCTGCAAAGCTGGGCTTAGTGCTGACCGCCGGCTCTGCCATGTACGATTACCTGGTTGACCTTGCGGTGATCCTGGACAACAACAACTGCCCGCGTAACGGTCGCTGGGTGGTTGTACCGCCGTGGGCACACGGAGCGATGCTGAAAGACAGCCGCTTTGTGAACGCTACAGATCAGGGCAACCGGCTGCGCACCGATGGCATGATCGGGCAGGCTGCTGGCTTTGACGTGTACATGAGCAACAACGTCACCGATGACGCCCAGAGCGTGAAGACCTACCGCATTCTTGCCGGTCATCCGATGGCCTGGAGCTACGCTGAGCAGATCAACTCGCTTGAGGCTTACCGGCCTGAGCTGCGCTTTGCCAGTGCGGTGAAGGGCATGCTGCTCTACGGTCGCAAGGTTGTTCGTCCCAGCATCCTGGCTTGCCTGTACGCCAAGAACGCTGCAAGTTAGTGAATAGCAATTGGTGAACAGCGATCAGGCGAAGGTTACCGGTTCGCTGTTCGCCAGATGATTAGCGGAAAATTCCGAAGGAGTGAAAAATGGCGAATGCCACTGTAATTACCCTGAATTCTTTGACCGCCGGAACCGTGCTTACCCAGCCGACGGCGGATGTGCTGGATACCGGCACTGTTGCGGTTACCCTGCCGCTGACGCCTGCTGGCGATACACGGCGGATCCTGATTGAGGTTATCAATACCGCTCAGGCGGCTGACACGCTGACCGTGGACATTCTGGCGGGCGATCAGCCTCCGGCGATGTCTGCGGGTTTGGGCGATGTGCAATTCACCGTTGCCCAAAACGCCGTGCGGTACATCGTGATCGACAGTGCCCGGCACATGCAATCGGACGGGACCATCAGCATCAAGGTGACGCCGGCCGCCACCAAGACGCAGACTGCGACCATCCGGGCGTACAAGCTGCCCAAATAGCCCCAGATAGGAGGGTAATATGACGGTGCGCTCCACGATGACGGCGCTGCTGGCGCGTTTACGTTTACTGGTAGATGATCCACAATCTGAAGCTGAGTTTACCGACCAGCAGCTTCAAGATGCGTGCGACGCGCACCGTCTGATTATCCGCTACGAAGAGCTGACCGGGATTGAAACCCGGACAACCACTGGCAGCGAGTACCTGGAACATATCTCCCGCTTTGAAGATTGGGAAACGGTCACGCTGCAAGATGCTGGTTATGCCGAGCTCACGGCGGCCACTTCTGACCTAAACGCCGGGCGCTGGACGTTTGCCAGCGAGCCGAATATGCCGGTCTATGCGACCGGTGAAGCCCATGACCTGCACGCTGCTGCTGCGGATATCTGGAATTACAAAGCGGCGGCGGCGGCAAAGCAGTTCGCCTTCTCTGCGGATGGAGCGAGCTATCACCTGGAGCAGAAGTACGAACACTGCAAAGCGCAGGCGGACTTTCACAGAAAGCATTCCAGGGGCGGCTTTGAGACGGTGAGGCTGGAGCGTAATGACGTCAACCCTGTTTACTGAGCGAGACCTGGCCGGGATGCGAGAAGCGCAGGATGGCTACCTGCCGGATACGTGCGTGCTGCAAAGCTGCACAACGGCGGCGGACAGCTACGGCGAGATGATCGAAACCTGGACAGACGGCGAAGCGATCCCGTGCGGGTTCAACCCAAGCGGAAGCCGGGAGATCAGGCAGCGGGATAAGACCGTGCTTGAAGCTGATGCGCTGCTGCGGGTTGCCCTGGACGTGGAGATTGACGAGCAGATGCGGGTGAAGATTACCCGGCGGCACGGCGAGCGGCTGAGCACTGCGCTGGTGTACCACGTGGAAGGCGATGCGCAGATCGGGCCGAGCGCCAAGACGCTGCGCCTGCGCCGGGTGGAGGTTTAGATGCGCGTGACCGTGCGGATCGAGGATGAAGCGCTGCTGAAAGACCTGAAATCGCTGAGTAAGGCGGCGCAAGGTGCTGCGTTGGGTGAAGCGCTGATGGTTGGCGCTGAAGCGGTGGGAGGCTTTGCCCGCAATAACATCCAGGCGCATGATCTGATTGACACGAGTGCGCTGGTGAACAGCATTGAAACCCGGCTGGCAAAGGCGAGCGGGAGCAAGGCTGAAGCGGAGATCGGAACGAACATCGTTTATGCGGCGATCCACGAATTCGGCGGCGTTATCAAGGCAACAGCTGCGAAAGCGCTTCACTTCGTGATTGACGGCGTGCACGTGGTGACGAAGTCTGTGACCATCCCGGCGAGACCATACCTGAGACCGGCGCTTGACGAACATGAAACCGAAATAGGCGAAGTGATCGGCAAAGAGCTGGCGAAGAACATTCGGAGGGCGCTGTGACCGTGGACATTGGGCAGGCTTTGAAAGCACGGCTGACCGGTTATGCCGGTTTATCTGCGCTGATTGGTTCGAGAGTGTACCCGCTGCGCTTACCGCAAGGGGCGACCCTGCCAGCGGTGACGTATCAGCGGATATCGAATCTTTACCTGAGTTCGCATGATAACGCTGGCGGCACGGCGCGACCTCGCTTCCAGTTCAACTGCTGGGGCCTGACGTATGCGAGTGCGCAGGCGGTGAATATTCAACTGCGGGCGGCGCTGAACGGTTACAAGGGCACGGTGACGGTTGGGCTGGAAACCTTGCGGATACAAGGTGCGCTGATTGCCGATGAGCGGGAGGATGCCGACCCGGACAGCGGCTTGTGGTGGATAAGCGCTGATTACTTTATCTGGTACGAGCTGTAAGGAGGCTTTGAATGAAATATTCTGCATTTGGAACAACTCTGGAAATGGGACAGGGCGATGAGGCTCCCGAGACGTTTGATGAAATTGCGAATGTGCGCAACATCTCCGGGCCGGGTATCTCCCTGGATACGGAAGATGCGACTACCCATGACAGTACCAATGCGTGGGAGGAGGTTGTGCCCACGGTATTGAGAACGGGCGATCTGACCCTGGAGATTGTTTATGATCCGAGCGATGATACGCATGATGAAGCGAGCGATCTGGGCCTGCTGGCAAAGATTGCGAATAAGACGCTGACCAATTTCAAGATCACCTGGCCGGATGCGGTAGAGTGGTCTTTTGCTGCATACGTGCGCAGTTTTGAACCCGGCGCTCCGCATGACGGCTCGCTGACCGCTTCGGTTGGCCTGAAGATCAGCGGCGCACCTACTTTGGCATAACGGAGGTTTTGAATGGCTAAATATGCTGGTTACGGTACGGCTTTCAAGCGCGGCGCTACAACCGTTGCGCAGGTAAGGAACATTTCGGGGCCGGGGCTTTCCCTGGATACCGAAGACGTCACCACACACGATAGCCCGAGCGGCTGGGAAGAGGTGGTTGCGACCATTCTTCGCTCCGGCGAGGTGACATTGGAGCTGGTTTATGATCCGAATGCGGCCACACACAAGAACGCATCCGGCGGTATCCTGGCTGACCTGGTTGCGCGCACAAGTCAGACGTATTCGATTGTGTTCCCGAGCAGCCCGGCGGTGACCTGGTCTTTCACTGCTTACTGTGTGGGCTTTGAGCCTGGCGCGCCTCATGACGGCGCATTGACCGCAAGTGCACGGTACAAGATTACCGGCGCTCCCACCTTAGCATAGGAGATGTGTGATGGCGATTTTGAAGCGTAACGATATTTTGGCGAAGAAAGACTTGCCGCGTGAATTGGTGAGTGTACCGGAATGGGACGGCGAGGTGTACGTGCGCGGCCTGAGCGCCGCGGAGCTTGACCGCTATCAGACATCGATGCTCCAGCAGCGAGGAAAGAACCGGGTGACGAACCTTGAAAACGTGCGCTCCAAGTTGGTTGTGCTTTGCGCCGTGGATGAAGACGGTAAGCGCCTGTTTGAAGATGGGGATATGAAAGCGCTGAGCGAGAAAAGCGGCTCGGCGGTGAACCGGCTGTTTGAGGTTGCACAGAAGCTTTGCGGGCTGGGGTCTGATGACGTGGCAGAGATGGCCGAGGAGATGGCAGGCGACCCTTTCGACGGTTCGCCTTCCGCCTAGCGCTGGCGATGGGCGAGCCTGATGTGGATGCGCTTTTAGAGCGATTACCGGGCCGCCTGATGCTGGAATGGATGGCATTTTACACGCTGGAGCCGTTCGGCGGAAACAGCCAGTTTATTGGGCACGCGATCACAGCGGCAACGATAGCCAATATCTTCCGGAAGCGCAACAGCAAGGCAGTGCGCCCTGATGAGTTCATGCCGCATTTTGAGCCGAAACGGGAGCAGACGGTGGATGAACAGAAGCAGGTGGCGGCAATGTTTACAATGGCAATGAACGCGCAAGCAGCGGAAACCTCCGCAATGGAAGAGCTTATGCGGGAAGATGAGGAGTGGGATGATGAGGGAGCCGCATAAATGGGCGCGTTGATGAAACTGATGGTTGCGCTGGGACTGGATTCCAGCGATTACGAGAAGGGCCTGAAGAAGGCCGGCGATCAGACCAAGACGCAGGCAAGTTCGTTCAAGAATACGTTGCAAGGTTTTGCAAAACAAGCAGCGGTCACAGCTGGCGTTCTGGCAGGTGTTGGTATGGCTGCAAAAGCCGCTTTCGATTTCGCCAAAGAAGGGGCACAATTGCAGCTTGTCGAAAATCGCTTTGACAGACTGGCGGAGTCAATCGGCACAACCAGTACAGCCTTGATGAATGACCTATCGAAGGCAACCAGCGGCCTGATGAGCGATGCGGAGTTAATGGCCAGCGCTGCTGACCTGATGAGCCTGGGGCTGGTGAAAACACATGACCAGGCGGTGCGCTTGACCAGCATTGCGGGGCAATTGGGCATGGATATGAACCAGTTGACCCTGACACTTTCCAATAAAACCACCATGCGCTTTGACTCCCTGGGGGTTGCGGTGGATGGGTTTGCTGAGAAACTGGAGAACCTGAAAAAGAGCGGCTTGACGGCTGAAGAAGCCTTTACGGAGGCGTTTTTACAGCAAGGCGAAGCGCAGATTGAGAAGGTTGGCAGTATTGCGGATACAACCGCCGGGAAGATACAGACGCTGGAAACGGCATGGAAAAACTATGTCGATAGTGTCAAGGTAGGTGTATCTACTTCCATTGCGCCAATGATTGACCACCTTTCCGCCACGTTTGTACTGAAAACGAAACTGAATGAAGCGGTAGCAGCCGGAATTATGACTCAGTGGGAGTCAAACAAAGTTTATAACCAGGCTAACTGGACAATGGCAGCAACCGAAAAAGCGATTGCCGATCTTGACGTTCAGCTTGAGCAGCACGCTGCGGTGCAAAAAGCGACCAGCGAAGGCGTTCACGACTTCACGAATGTAATCACGCAGGCGCTCACGCCAACAACCGAATTTACCGAAGGTATTGCGGCAGCCGGCGCGCAGATGAGCGGCTTCAAGGCAACGGCTGAGGATATTGCCAATGCGACCGGAAAGATGCAACAGAAGGCGATTGACGCGGCGCTGGCTTACCACGACCTGGCAGCGGCGCTGATGGGATTGGATGCTGCCGGGGCGGCAAAGATGCAGATTGAGCAATTGACCGCTTTGATGGAAAGCGATCCTGAAAATGCAATGGTGTATTCTTCGGCGATCAGACAGATCGCCATTGACGCCGGTTTTGCCAGTGAAGCGAGTTATGCGATGGCTGATGCGGTGGGCTACCTGAGCGGCCTGACCACCAGCGGAATACTCCCAGCGGAAGATTTCGCAGAAGCATGGGAAATTGCCAATGCGGTATCTGCAGACGGTTCGACAAGCTGGGCAGAATTGACCAATGCGCTGATTGACGCCGGTATTACCACACAAGAAGAAGTGGACAAGATCAACGGGATTGACCTGGGCGAGGCGATCGGCAAGACCGGGGAGTTTGCAACCAGGTTAGGCGAGGTATTCAGTTATCCTACCAGCCAGACGTGGAAGCTATCGGTGAATGTATCCGGGACGGGCAACCTGGGCCTACTGGGTTTTCTGGGCACGGGCGGCGGGAGTGTTTCGTTTGGGGGCAGCGGTGTTTCATCGTTTGACCAGCCTGGCATTGAAGGGGCGAGCGGTCTTGACTTTATCGTTCCGCCTGGATACCCGAATGACAGCTTCCCGATCCGAGTACAGAGCGGGGAGCATGTACAGGTCACACCTGCTCACCAGGTGCAGGGGGGTGACAGCGGTTTGCAGGCGGCTTTGAGCAAGCTGGACGTGTTGCCTGAGCAGATCGCTTTGGCGGTGAGGGATGCGATTGTGATGGTGCAGGGATGAGTATTTTCCCGGATGCGTTCCGCTTTGAATTGAACCTGACCGCCGGCTGGACGGATGTTACCGGCGATGTTCTGGTGGGAACGCCTCAATCGGTGAAGCGGGGGATAAGGGCGAGCGGGCCGCTGGACAGGGTTGCGGGCACGGGTACGCTGACGTTTGCGCTGCGCAATGACGCCGGGAACAGCGCCGGGCTGGAAGGCTATTACAGCCCTGGACATAGCAACTGCGTGAGCGGATTTGGGCCGGGGATGTATGGACGGTTGATTATCACGTATGAGGGCGGCGAGTACTGCAAGTTTTACGGGCGGGTGCCTTACGGCGGTATCAAGGTGGAGACCGGCAAGCTGGGAATGAAGCGGGTTTTCGTGGAGGTGCGCGATTACATGGAGCAGGCGGCGATCCACGAGCTTTATCTGCCGTCTTTCACGACCGAGAAGCGCATTGATCAGATTGCGGCGCTGATTGTGGCAAATATGCCCACCGCTCCACTGATGACCGATTACCAGACCGGGACGTATATCTTCAATACCGTCTTTGATACCGTGCGGGCCAAGACGAAGGCGCTGACCGAGTTTGGCAAGCTGGCGCTGAGCGAATTGGGCTATGTGTACGTGCGCTGTGAACGGGGCAACGGCGAGATATTGACGGTTGAGGGGCAAAGCACACGACCGGGCAAGACTTCGCTTTCAGCGGGGAATATCATCACGACCGGCGGCTTCCTGCTGCAAGAGAATGGTGACGATCTGCTTCAGGAAAACGGCGATCAGGTGATTTTGGATGCGATCCTGAGCATTACGGGCGAGTTTGACAACAGCCAGATAGCCGCGGAGACGGCCAGCGGCGACCAGGTGTATAACGTGGTGAAGCTTCTCACCTATCCGAGGCGGTTTGACAGTTCGGTTGCGGTTTTGTGGACTTTGCAGCGGGCAATGAAGGTGGAAGCAGGCGAGACCGTGAAGATAACCGGTCGGTACCGGGACCCGGACGGGGATGCGCAGGTAAGCGGGATTGACATGGTGACGCCGGTGGCAACCACAGATTACCTGTTCAATTCGGAGGATGACGGCAGCGGCACGAACATGACCGCCAGCCTGACCGTTACGGCGACCTACGGCACCAATGCGGTGGAATATGAGCTGACCAACGGGGCGGGCACTGACGGGTATGTGACCCTGCTGCAAGCGAGGGGCAAGGGCGTGTACCTGTATGACACGGTGGAGAGCGCGGCGCAGGATGATGACAGCATTGAGGACTACGGCCAGCGGGTTTTGAGCATTGACATGAAGTACCAGGATGACCCGTTTGAGATTGCCGGGGTTGCGGATGATATTCTGGCGGCTTATAAAACTCCTCTCACGGCGGTGAATACGATCCTGCTTTGCGCAAACAAATCGGCAAGCCTGATGCGCATGTTCCTGGCATTCGACATTGGCGACAGGATCCGGTTGACGGAAGATGTTTCCGGGCTGGAAGATGAGGATTATTTTATCAACGGCGTTGGCTTTGACATTATCAAGAAGGTGATTTATTTCACCTGGTACCTGAAGCCTGCTGCGCTGGACTTTGCATGATAAGGATGCGTTATGGCGGATAAGAAAATCACTGAATTGACGGCGGCGAGTGCAGCGGAGATCAGCGATCTGCTGGCGATTGTGACCGATGTGGGCACGGCACCGGAGACGAAGAAGATCGCCGTGGATGACCTGCTTTTGAGCACGTTGGCGTATGCGGCTTCTGTGACGACTGAGACATTGAGCGCAACCCGGAGCCTGACCGATGCGGATACGGCGGTGCTGCTGTTTGACCCGGGCGGGGCAAGCCGGATTGTTTCGCTTCCGGATGAGGCGGATGATAACCACGTATTTATCATCATCAACACGGGCGATGCGGACGGGGAGATATTGACCGTGAAAGATTATGCCCTGGCAAACAACCTGGCGATTTTAGGCCGGGGCGAGATGGGCATGTTTATCTCGAATGGCACAACGTACCGGCGCTTGCAGTGGGAGCGGAAATCGATCTGTATGCATAGGCCGGGGCCGCTGGCGACCGGGGATACCTATATGCGAATTCCGGTGCCGGATGAGTTTGCGAACAGCGACTTACCCTGGGCGATCTACGGGGTTGAAGCGTTTGTTGGCACGGCGGGCACTACGAACAGCACACAGATACAATTGAACAACGGCTCGAATGACATTCTCTCCACAAAGCTGTATATTGACACGGGCGAATATGCCAGTAAAGACGCGGCAACGGCGGCGGTTATCAACAACAGCTACCGCAGTTTGAGCGGCGTTCGCTTTGTGGACGTGGATATCGATGCGGTGAGTACGACTGCTCCGTATGACCTGACGATCATGCTGCACGTTGCGAGGTTGGCATGAGCCTCTTTTCCAGCAATGCTCCGGCTTCTAATGCGTATCTGCGCGGGCCTGCAAATGGCAATACGCAATATACCATTGGTACCAGCATGGGGGTGGGAACGGAAAAAGATGCTGCCTATGACGTGTACCATCCGGCGATGAAATGGGATTTATCTTCCATTCCGAGCGGATCGAGGGTGGAGAGTGCGGCGCTGGAGATGTATTTATCCGGCAAGGATATCAATACCACCCATTACGTGCAGGTTTGGCGGTTTATCCGCTCCGGGATTGACTGGGGCGATGTGACCTGGAACCAGTATGACGACAGCGCCAACCTGAATTGGGGCACGCAGGGCGGGAGCAATACCAGCACGGACGTGGATACCAATTTGGGGCAATTGCAGTTTACGAGCGGCTCTGCGAACGGGAAGTACACGTTTACCCTGGACGCAGATGAGGTTGAAAAATGGTTCTGGGGCGGCAAGCAGAATTACGGCATTCTGCTGAAAGCAAGCATTGAGGATTGGGACGTGGTTGGGGTTGCGAGGGGCACGCTGACCGTGTGGAGAGGGGTGACGTATGGCACGGCAGATGAGCGACCGACCTTGAAGATTACTTATCATGCCGGCGGTCATTACTGGATTATGGGTTGCGGTTTTGGCGGGCGGAGTAGCAATATCTTTCAGCCCGGTAAATATTCACAGATGGTGCCAGCGATCCTGGCAAAATAGGAGGTTTTGAGATGGGAAAAATGGTTGCAGATGACGTATTAGATGGGGCGGTTGGATATTTTGAAAACAACTGCAATAAGATGACGATTTGCAGCGCAGAGCCGACCAGTTATGCCGAGGCTACCAGTGATTACATGCTGGCGGAAGTAACGGTGGATGCTGATGATTTTGCGGTTGCAAATGGCGACGGCGGCGGGCGCAAGGTGACGGTCAGTGCGCAGAACAACGTGGAAGTTCTGTCTACGGGCACGGGCACGCATATTGCCCTGGTGAAAACATCGACCAGCGCGCTGCTGCTGGTGACTACCATGACCAGCAAGGCGATGGTAGATGGCGATTATGCCAATATCCCGGCGTTTGATTTTGAGATTGGCGATCCGAGCTAATGCCCTGGTCTGAGGTTGTAGGGCGCCGGTCAAGGCACGCCAAGACGTTTGCCGATGGAGGCAGGCTGAAAAGCCTTATCCACAGCGGAACTGTTTTGCATTACGAAAGCGAGCAGGACAGCGGCACGTTTGATGCTGAGGTCAACATGTCACCTGTGCGGGTGAACAATGCCGTATTTGACGGTTGGCGGGTGACGGCAGCGGGCTGGCATTATGCGCTCGGCAAGGACATTGCAAGTCACGGGCAGCAAGACGGTTGGGTAGGCTTTGGCGGGCGCAAGGGGCAACACTGGCTAAAGTTCAGGTTGGCACGTGTGGGTTATTTGCATTACCCGACACGATCCTGGCAGGATGTGGGCGGCGCACCAACGTATAACCGGGCAAATCTCTCGCAGGAAACGATACCGTTCGTGCATGAGGACGGCAGCGTCCAGGCGTTACAGGCTCGGGCAACGTGGGCGAATGTGTGGAGCGGCGTAGACGTGCGCTGGCGCATTGAGGGCAGGGGGATCAAAGAGGAGGTTGTCCTGAGTGAGACAACCCGAAACTGGATAACGGCAAACAGACCGCCAGCGACCGTACCTGCTGAGACGTATTTCGGCTTTGTGTTCCAGCTTGATGTGGCGGATGTGCCGAAATGGATAAAGAACGGGATCCTGCAAAACATTGACGGCGATTTTGACGACAGCGACGGCGGGATCGAATTACGCACAGCGACCGATGCGCTGCTGGCTTTTTTGCCGGTGGATTATGCGTACAGCGAGAGCGACCCGACTGTTAGTATTCGGCTGCGCAAACGTATCTGGAAAGACAATGACGGTAATTGTTATCTGTTGGTGGGCGCACGAGTGCCCGAATTGGCGGCTATGCCTGCTGGTGGGATTGTGTTTGACCCAAGCACCGACATTACTGGCGACACAGCCGATGCGGTATTGTGGAGCGGATCATCGGCAACGTATGCAGACGCAAGGGATACGTGTACCAATTCTGCCGATACATACTCTAACGTCTATGTCGGGCAGAGGTATACAGGGTCATACAACAACTACCGGAGCGTGCTGAAATTTGATACGTCATCGCTGGACGGATACACGGTCACGCAAGTAAACCTAAAGCTGACCGTTGAGGGATTAAACAACAATGAAGATTTTGACGTAGTGATCCTGAAATATGATTGGAGCGCCAGCGATCCGGTTACGTCTGCTAACCGAGAAACGGTTTGGGACGGGTTGCTCGCCGCAGACCTGGACGACAACATATTCAGGAACACCAGCGGGATGGCGGACGAAACGCAGTATACCAGCGGAAACCTGAATACAGCCTGGGTTGACACGGACGGAACTACCTATTACGGTTTGATCAGTCAGGAAGATTTAGACAATTCAGCACCGACCACGACAGAATATATCCGTTTCCATTCGGCTAATTCGGGTACAGCGGCTAAGCGTCCGATACTGGCGGTGGAATACACGACTAGCACTACGCATGATTTGACGGTTGCAGATGCGGCCAGTTCGGTAAGCCTGGATGCTCCTTCTGTGGGATACGTGCATACGCTTGCGGTTGGCGATGTAGCAAGCGGGGCGAGCCTGGAAGCGCCGGGCCTGACGTATTTTCATACGCTGGCGGCGCAAGATGCGAGCAGCGCCTCTTCGCTGGATAATGTGACCGCCGGTTTGGTGCACAGCCTGATTGTAGCCGGGCTGACCAGCGGCGCAACTTTGGAGCAGGTGACCGCCGGGTTGGTGCATTCGCTGAGTGTGGCAGACGCGGCCAGTGCATCAGCGGTGGAAAATGCAGTAACTACGCTCCTTCACAGCCTGGTGATTGCCGGGTTGGAGAGCGGCGCAAACCTGGACAATGTCGCTGCGACTTTGCTTCACAGTTTAGTGGTAAGCGAGATAGCCAGCGGAGCGAGCCTTGATAACGTGACGGCAACCCTGCTGCATACCCTGGCGGTGGATGATCTGCTGAGCGCAGCGGGGATTGACAATATCAGTTTTGGGACGGTTCATAACCTTGTTGTGGCCGGGCTGCTGAGCGGCGCCAGCCTGGATACAGCAGCGGCGACGTTGATCCACAGCCTGACGGTTGCGGATTTGAGCAGTGCGGCTGCTTTGGAGAGTGCGGCGGTTGACCTGGTGCACAGCCTGATTGTGGCCGGGTTGCAGAGCGCGACGGGGCTGGACAATGTGAGTACGACCCTGCTGCATACGCTGGCAGTATCCGGGCTGAGCAGTGCGAGCGAGATCGACAATGCTGCGGTGGCGATGGTGCACAGCCTGGTGGTTGCCAGCCTGCAGAGCGCAACCAGCCTTGACGATGTAGCGGTGTACCTGTTTGACGGGATTGTGCTGCTGACGGCGTTATCCAGGGGATTTGCTTTGACCGCTGAGGAGCGCAGCCTGGTGCTGACGGCGCTACGGCGCAGTTTGGGGCTGACCGTTGAGGAGCGCGATTTGACCCTGGCGGCGGCACAGCGAGGATTTGATTTGACCGTGGAGGACAGATGAGCGTTAGAGAAGCGATTGAAAGCCCGTTGACGCAAGGCTCTGATGAGCGGATTGCGTATGTGTTCGACTTTGCGGCGATTGGCACGCCGGCAAGCCCGGAGGTGACGGTTTATGATGTTTCCGGCGGGGTGGATGTGAGTGATGATACCCTGGACGGGAGCGCAAGCGTGACCGATGATGAGGTGACTACTCCGATTGTTTACGGCCTGACGGCGGGGAAAACCTACCGCCTGACCTGTGCGGCGGTGATTGAGGGCAATACGATCAGCTCGTATGCGCTGATTACGGCGGAATAGGCGCTACGGCGGCGCAGGATAAGGCGGCTTCAAATTGCGAGGATCGAGCAACCCGGTTCTTATGGCGTATTCTTCAGCCTGCGCATTGGTGCAGGCTAGTTTTTTGCGGATGTTTTTCATGTGGATGGTGACGGTTTTGTAGTGAATGTTGAGGGCGGCGGCGATCGATTTGTAAGAATATCCGCAAGCGATCCAGGTGAGGATTGTTTTTTCTCTTTTCGATAGCATGGTTATACCCTGACAAGGCGAAGATGCACGGCGATGGCAACGGCTTGAGCGTTGGAATGCGCACCGAGCTTTGAGCGCACGTTTGCCATGTGCGCGTACACGGTGCGCAGATTGACGCCGCGCTGGTAGGCGATGGATTTATAAGCCTGCCCGCAAACCAGCATTTGCAGGATGGCCAGTTCGCTTTCTGTGAGGTTATGCCTGCAATTCTGTTTTTCGGGCATTCGCGTTCCCGGATAAGGCGAACCAGTAGCGCTGGTCTGAACGGGAATAGAACACGCGTTCAAGGTTGATGCGCTCCATGACGTAATTGATTTTGAGCAGGGCGAGGGCTTCGCGCAGGGTATCGGCTGGGATGGAGACGTGGCGCTCGCTGTTTGGCAGGTTTTCGGGGGTTTCGATTTCGACAAGGATCATGGTTGTTTCCTGTTGATTTTGGGTAAGGGCACGAATACGCGCAGGTGAACGGCGGCGTTCACGATAGCGGCGTATTCGTAGAGGATGTTGATCTGGCTGCATGGATAGCCGTTTTCGATGCGCCAGACGGTGAGTTCTGACACCTGGAGCCTGGCGGCGATGTCTTTCTTTTGGATTCCTTTACGAAGCCGGGCTGCTTTGAGCAGGATACCGGCTTCGATCAGGTCTTTGCGCAGTTCTTTGCGCAGGTGGTTGCGGTTGAAGGTGTCAGAGGTCACGGTTTATAGAATTTACACTTTTCAGAATGGTTAGGGGCATCGTACCCGCATTCTCCGCAGAAGAAGTCTACGGTTTCGTCACGGTTGACGCTGTAGGTGCGCGCTTCGAGTTCAGCTTTCATGAGCAGCGCCTCTTGCCAGAGTTTGAAGTACTGCTGTGCCCAGGCTTCTTCGCTTTGGAGGTCTTTTTGCAGCCGCTTATTCTCGGCGCGGAGCTTGTTGTTTTCATCCTCTAGCGCCTTATACGTTCCATCACGCATGAGGATATTTATCTCAATTTGCAACCGCTCCACCTCGTCCAGCAGGTCAGGCAGGTGGTTGGCGGCGGCCTCGATGTAGTCAAAGTCTGCCGTTCGGTCGTCTAGTTCTGGCATCTCGGCTATCAGCTCAAAATTATCGTCATCTTCGCCAATTGCCCGAATTTGCCCGAAAAACGTATCATCATCCATGTTTACCCACAGCCTCGGCGTCGCCTTACTCGCCAACTCCCGCAGGCTGGCGATCAGGGCGGGGGTGATGTTAGTCATCTATCGCCTCCTTTATCAAATCCATAAGTCGATGCACTCCGCTCGGATCGTGAGACACACCCTTTATTGTGTGTACAGGATTATCACGAGCATAGGCAATGCAAACGTACAAACTATCCCTAAGCAATCCTCGCAGTCGCTCGTTCTCGGCGCGGAGGGCGTCACGTTCGTCCAGGTCTTTGCCGGTCAACTCAATCCAGCGCCAAAGGTGGATGGTTTGATGATAGTCCAGGGTAACACCAACCTGAGCGGTAATGGCAAGGTCAAGCGCCTTCATGATGCGATCTGATATTTTTGCTTCTCTCATTTTCTCCTCTTCAATTCGGCAAGTATTTTCTCCAATAATTCGATGATGCGGTCTTGTTTGTCGATCCGGTAGGTTTGCACCGGGGATTGACCGCAAACGTGATAGGTTCCAGCAGGTACCCAGGTGCCGCATTTCTGGCAGTACCAGCTATTTGTGCTGATTTGTTCGCTCATTTGCGCTCCTCCAGCCATTCGAAGAACCAGATGAGCAGCACGGCGCAAATCACGAGCAGCAAGAAGATGTGCAGGGGTTGAAGATTAGCGAGCATCTTTATATTCCTTCCAGATTGATACGATCAGCATTGCCCAGGCGAGCGCAACGGCTACGTATTTCAAGGTTTCCACGTTACGCTCCTTCCAGGATGACGATTGACCTGGCTATTCCAGGATCACGGCGGATGCGGCCTTGATTTTCGAGCCGCCTGAGATAATAGTCAACGAGTGACGTGCTTGTGTTGAGATGCTCTGCCATTTCACGGATGGACGGGGCAAAGCCTTTCAAGCGGCGGTAGTCTGTGATGAATTGGAGGATTTCAGCGGGGCGGGGATTGTTGGGGTTTGGTTTACGCATGAGATCTCCTGATGGGCAAGCAGCGGTTTTCATCGATGACGATGCGCAAACGGGGCGCACGGTGCAGGCGGTGATACTTTGCGTTATACCGCCTTTGCATCTTCTTCCAGTGTTCGGGGTTATCTTTTACCCAGTTTTCTTTATTCTTGCGGTAGCGTGCCCGCTGGCATTCCTGAGCACGGCAATACTTTGCCCGGTTGTTGTATCCTTCGAGCGATGTACCGCAATTTACGCAATGTTTCATAATTCCTCGCTTTCTAAAATGCTCCCTGCCCCACGATGCAGGTTTAGGCCCTTCTCCTTTGGGTAGATTTCCGCCTTCGGCTTTCGCCGGGGCAGGGAGCGGGCGGACAATAATTATTCGTCTTCTCCGAGCGCTTCCCGGATGTGACGATCTGCGCTTGCGGCGGCTTTGCACAGGGCGATGGCGAGCAGGCAGGTGCAGATACCGAAAAAGATGATTGATGCGATGACGATCCAGGTCATTCTTGTTCCTCCAGGGGGAAGTAGAAGCCGAGTTTGGTTTGATAGACGGTTTGCGGCAAGGGCGCGTTTTTGGTGCGCTGCCAGTTCTGAAAGCGCTTGACGGCGGTTTGCAGGTCTATTCTGGGAATGAGTGCGTATGTGCCTTGCGGCACTTCGCCGTATTCGCATTGGATGACGGTGGGTTCGGGCATGGTTATCTCTCCACGATGACAAAGCGGATATCTGGGTACATGGCTTTGAACATGCGGGCTTTGAGTTTGAATACGGCGGTCTGCGTACCCTTTCCGCCTTTCACGTCTTCCACGACCTGCTGGCCGTCTTCGTAGTAGCTAAAGTCTGCTTCGTAGATGATCTTCTCCTTTCCGTGCTGCCACACGGTGAAACGGGGGTGGGTTTGCAGGCTGGCGATCTCTCCCGCTTTCTGCAGAAGGGAGAGTTCCAGGTAGCGGTTGGCTTCGGCTCTGCTGGCAAAGCGGATGCCTGCAATGGTGGTGGGTTTGGCGCGGTATTTGGTCATGCTTCGGTTGCCTCCTGGTATTTGCCGCAGGCGGTCCATCCGGCGCGCCAATCGGTGCCGGGGCCGTGCGTCCATTCGGTGAGGTCACATTTGAGGTAGCGTTTGTCGTGGTAGCGGACACGCTGTAGGTGTGTGCATTTTTTGCACGTGCTGCCTTCGCGCTTGCCGTAGGCATTCCACATGACGCGGATCCTTTCCGGGCGGGCGCTTGGGGGCCTGCTTTTCTTTTTGCTGCCAGAGTTGCCAGTCGTTCATGGGAGAGCCTCTTTGATAAACTCACTATTGATGTTTTTCTTGCTATGAACCCAGCGATGGCATTTTCGGCAAAGCAAAACGAGATTTGATAATTCGCAGCGAAGTTCTTTCACAGAAAATGCAACAATATGATGGACGTGAAAATTTGCCTTTACGCCTTCTTCCGTGCGTTTGTCTATACCGCACCTCTGGC
>Ga0180432_10003185_pt1 | contig 23754 bp, 16 predicted proteins | sample SS_ome_10_FD_132414 | JGI IMG/M metagenome (GOLD analysis project Ga0180432, IMG submission 132414) | Hypersaline lake sediment archaeal communities from the Salton Sea, California, USA - SS_1_MS_2 metaG | ecosystem: Environmental > Aquatic > Non-marine Saline and Alkaline > Hypersaline >... | reverse complement strand
TGCAGCACTGCTGACTGCTTGAGGCGTGGCCTTGCTGCCACCGCTGCCCGAACAGCCCAGCAGATTTCCGGCGAGGAAAATGCCTAACAAAAGTGTCAACCCTCGGTAACCTCTCAGTGAATGCATGCCATAGCTCCCTCTCGCCGACATAGCACTATTAACAATATTTCCCCCGATTCTCTTCAGTTTCCTTCCTACGTTTCAAAAAAATGTCACCAGGCTTCGACAGGCTTGCATGGGGCACAAGAGGCGGCCGCAATGCGACAGCCAACCGCAACGCTCACTCATTGGGCGAAAAGCATAACGGTACGCCAAACGCCACAGTTCAGAGCGCAGCATCCAGAATTCAATACCCTAACGGCCGGTCCTGGAAACCCGAAATCCGTTGTCGTCATACGTGAAAGTCGGGTTGTTACCGACGCGGTTCGTGGTGCGGCAGAAGTTGCCACGATAGCGCCAGGACCCGCCGCGCAGCACCTTGTAGGTGCCATCGGCAGGTCCGGGCGGGTTTAGCTCGGGGCTGACCTGATAGTAGTCTGCGTTGTACCAGTCCGCACACCACTCAAAGACATTCCCCGCCATATCCAGCGCGCCACACCAGCTTACCCCTGCAGGGAAGCTGCCCACCGGAAACGTGTTGCCAAACGGGCCGGTGTTGTAGAAATTGCAGCACTTTTCCTGATCCCAGTCGGCACCCCATGGATAGGTCCGGGCACCCAGCCCTGCAGCGGCATACTCCCACTGTGCCTCGGTCGGCAAAGTGTAGCCATAGTGGTCACAGTAAGCCAGAGCCCCGTACCAACTGACATCAACGGCAGGGTGTTGACCAAGTTGGGACTTCGCCTGGTAAACGCCACCGACATGCTCAATTCCGCAGGTGTCATCGTCTATACCGAGCCACTCGTGCACATCGGCAGGCTGCGCCTGGTTGAGAAACGCCGCGTAGTGGTCATTGGTGACTTCACACTTCCCAATCCAGAACCCGTCCAGCGTTACCTGGTGCACCGGTAGTTCGTCGTCCCTGCCATCTTCACTGCCCATCATGAAGCTGCCTCCGGGCACCCATACAAGCGTCTGCCCGTCGGGACCGGTGGTTTCTTCGCCGGGATCACCGCCCCCACCGCCACATTCCCCGAGCGGCCAGTCGTCGAGGCCCACGATGCAGCGGAGGACTTTGATGGCATCGCCGACGTCGGTGCTCCCGTTTCCGTTGGCATCGGCACATTCAGTGTCGAGGTCGAGGCCCACGATAATGCGTAGAATCTTGATGGCGTCGCCGACTGAGGGCTGGCCGTCACCGTCGAGGTCGCCCAGAAGTCGCGCCTGTGAGGGGGAGACGGTTTGCGCAGAGCGTGCAGAACTGCCAACTGCTTCTTGAGGTGTAACCTTGCTGCCGTCGCTGCCCGAACAGCCAAGCAGATTTGCAGCGAGGAGGATAAGTAAGAGAAGTGTCAGCCCTCGGTAACCCCTGAGTGAGTCCATTCCATACAGTCCCTTCTACCGAGATACCATGCTTATAGACACATTCTCCAATTGTGTGCAGTTGTCCTCCCGTCCTGAAGAAAAACTGTCCCCCGGAGTCGGCATGCTTGCGTGCAGCGGGAAGGGAAAATGGCAAAGCGAAAGCCAACCGCAAATGTCGCTCATTGGGCGATAATCATACCCGGGTGAAGAGTGGCGAAGGGCGTCGGTCTGCCACCCCAGCCGGCACAACGGACCGGCACCCGTGGTGACCAGTCGAAATAAGTGTGATTGTCCGCGTCCGGTGAGCGCAGCAGCGGGATGTTAAACATCGGCCCGTCTGTGATCCAGCCCAGGTCGGGGATCCAGATTTCCGCATAGAGATGCCCGGTGTGCACTGCCGTGCGGGCAGGCACCCCCAAGGCCCGTAAGAGCGCCACCTTCAACTCCGCAGAGTCCGGACAGCAGCCAGTGCCAGTCTTCAGCGTCTGCTCCGCTCCCTGCCACATCTCCCAAGGACTATTGTAGATGAACTTGCCCCCAAAGTACTTGTCCCGCTTATCGTTGTTGTAGCGTACATGTCTGCTGACGTACTGGACTGTAGCATTGATAAGGCCGTCAAGGCCTGCGGGCTTGGTAGCTTTGATCTCGGTAGCTGCGTCGCGGATCGCCTGCGATTCGCTCTCGATGTGGAATCCGGGCTTGATAAACGGTTGCGCCTCGGCAGGCCAGCTCTGCGGCATCGCTGTAGAGGGAAGGAAGAAAGCAGAGCGGAGCATTATTTGCTCAGCATCGTACTCGTAGCTCGCGAAACAGTCGAAATGCACCATCTGTCCGGGCTGCACGTCGGCGAGCGTAATGGTGGCAAACTCATTCCCGACGTCATCGGCGGTGATAGTCGGTTGCACGTCGGGCCGGCAGAATACGTGTACAGCCGTGCGAGTGCGCCCGGGGGCACTGCCAGGCAGCGCAATAGTGAAGGTCATCTGTTCCTGTGGCGCGTGGCCGACGTACTCGAAATAAGTAAAGCTGTGGGCCGCGACCGGGTACTGCTTGAGCCACTCCAGCTCGGTTACTGCCTTGATGTTGCCGGCCTTCTTGAGCGAGCCGGCAGGGGCAATGACAATGAGCTCAGTCGCTCCGATGGCGCTGTGGCGGTTCGGGTTGACGGGCCTCATGCGCAAGTTGCCGAGATCACGCAGCAGATGCTCGTCAATAGGCCCGTCGGTGGTCAGCCGCAACATCACTTGTAGGCGTGGTGAGGTCCGGGTCACCTCCTCGAGTTCGAGAGCGTGCATCGGGAGGGTGATAGCTAACAATGCGAAAACACAGATGCAACTGAGCGATACAGTTGTACCGATTCTGCGTACAGTTCCGTGGGCCATGCAGTTTTCTCCTTGTGGCGATAAGCCAACGGTTGCAACGGCGGTCTGGCGCTACTCAAGAAAGACGGGAAACTTTAGCTGCAGATTCCGTGCTTGTGCCAGATCCCGGCACTGACGTCGGTAAAGGCAAGCATGGGCTCGCCGCAGATGACGTAATGGCTGTGGTGGAAGGATCTCACGCCGAGGAACGCATCTTCTCCCAGACCCAGCCATGCCCTGGTGGACAACGCAAGCGTTTCCAGAGCGGGAACCTGGCTGAGACTTCGTGTTGTCACGGAGCTTGCTGCCCGAACTCGGTGCCCACCAGAAAGAGAACCTAAGGCGCTACATAGGGCTGGAACTCCTGGATACGATGGTTACGCGAATCGGCCACGTACACACTACCGCCTGGGGCCACAGCCACAGCTTTGGGGTCGTCGAACTGCCCATCGCCGGTGCCCAATGAGCCCCACTTGGTCATGAATGTGCCGGTGCTGGTGAACTTCTGGACCCGCTCGTAGTAAGGATCTGCCACGTAAACATTTTCGTCTGCATCCACAGCGATGCCAAAGGCGGCCTGGAATTGCCCATCGCGAGGGCCAGGAGATCCCCACTTGGTGAGGAATGCGCCGCTGTTGCTGAATTTCTGGATACGCTGGTTATCACAGTCTGCTACATACACATTTCCGGCTGCATCCACAGCCACACCGGTGGGCCGGTTGAACTGCCCATCGCCGTCGCCAAAAGAGCCCCACTTGGTGAGGAATGTGCCGTTGCTAGTGAACTTCTGGATGCGATGGCTGGGACCGTCTGTCACGTAAACATTTCCGTTTGGGTCCACAGCCACCCCCCCGGGGAGGGAAAACTGCCCATCACCGTCGCCAAAAGAGCCCCACTTGGTGAGGAATGTGCCGTTGCTAGTGAACTTCTGGATGCGAAGGTTCCCGGTATCTCCGACATAGACATTTCCCTCTGCATCTACAGCCACACCCGAGGGGGCCTTCAACTGCCCATCGTCGGAGCCAGGAGGAGCTCCCCACTTGCTGATGAATTGGCCGGTGGGGCTGAACTTCTGGATGCGATGATTGTCAGTATCTGCTATATACACATGCCCGGTGGTGCTCACAGCCACACCGCCGGGGTACGCGAACTCTCCGTCGCCGGAACCACGAGAGCCCCACGTGGTAACGAATTCGTAGGTAACTGCCGGGCTGCTGCTGTGGACTGTCACAGTGGCTGTACCCGTGCCACCTAAGCTGTCAGTTGCGACCGCCGTGATGGTCTGAACGCCATCGGGGGCCTCGGCGCTGTTGAAGGTTACCGCACCGGCGGCGCCGCTGACAGTCTTTGTCGTGCCCGCGAAGCTGACGTCCACCTTCGCTATGGTCGCTCCGGGCTCGTGCGGGGTAGCCTCGACAGTAACGTCGAAGTTGCCGCTGACCTGGGCACCCTCAGCCGGCGCGGTGATCTCAACAGTCGGCGGCACTGTCGGCGGCTGGACGACAGTGACATTCACCGTAGCCGTGCCCGTGTGCGAGAGGTCGGCCTTGTCGTACGCCTTGACCGCGATTGCGTGCTCTCCGAGCCCAACTGCTGCGGTTTGCCATAAGTATACGTAAACCTTCGTGGCCGTGGTTGCCACCTCATCGCCTTGTCGCGTCGCCACAAGCGCCCCGTCAATCCTGAATTCGACTTTGTCAATGTCTTCAGTGCTGGTGACCTCAGCTCTGATATTGGTGGCAGTGCCCTGGTCTATCTCGGCATTGTCAGCAGGCGTGGTGATATTGACAGTGACCGTGGCCACGTCGCCTATCGGCCAGTCGTCGAGGCCGACCACGCAGCGGAGGACTTTGATGGCATCACCGACATCGGTGCTCCCATTCTGATTGGCGTCCGCGCGTTCGTCGTCGGGGTCGAGGCCGACGATAATGCGTAGAATCTTGATGGCGTCGCCCACGGAAGCCTCGCCGTCACCGTCCATGTCGCCGAGGAGTCCGCTTTGAGCAGGCGAGACGGCTTGCGCGGAGATTTCGGCACTCGCACCCGTATGTGGTGTGGCCCTGGTGCTGCCGCTGCCGGAACAGCCAAGGAGACTTGCGATGAGAAGGGCAATTGGCAGAACTGTCAACTCTCGGTAACCCCTGAGTGAGTACATTCCATACACTCCCTTCTACCGAGATACCATGCTCTTAAACACATTCTTTAATTGTGCGCAGTTGCCCTCCTCTGCTGAAGAAAAACTGTGCCCCAGAGTCGGGATGCTTGAGTGTAACGGGAAGAGCAAAGGTGGTGGGGCGCGATCATTGCCTGGCCTCCGTGCAAGGCGCGTGGTGCGCAACTCGTCGGCGGCTCAACAGGCCATCATGGCTATCCGCCGGGGACGAAGACGGCGAAATCAGGTGCGATGTCGCCTACGATGATGGGGATGCTGCGGACGGTGAATGACCCGGTGCCAAGGCTCGGTGACTTGCCATTACCATAGCCCCAGATGGCGATGCGATAGAGGCCGGGCTCCTCGATGACGAAGCTGAAGTCGCCGAGCGGCTTCTCGTCAGTGAACTCGCCGAGCCAGGTGAGAAAGGTTCCATCCGGGCGCTCGATATTGAGTGTGGCAAGGAAGCCGTCGAAATCCAATCCGGGGCGATCAGGGAGACGGGTTATGCTGCCGGAGATCTGCTCCCCGGGCTTGACTCCGATGGCCCAGAGCGGTCCGGGAGTTGGCTCAGGCAGGCCGAAGTCAAAGCGCGGGGCGTGATGCGGGACGGTAACCTGCGTGCTCGTTACCCCCTTGGCGAGGACCGGCAATATGTCGTTGCCGAGGCGCGATGTATAGTTGAAGATGATGAAGCCGTCGCTGCCGAGGTTGCGGGCAATGGCGATCTGTCCGGCGACGCGGTCGGCGGTCAGGGCCGAGTTGGATGAGGAGGCGCCGATGCCCGGATAGACGGGTACTGCCCCGCCGACCTGGTTGAGTTGCCGGATGACTTTCGCCGCGAAGCTGAAGTCGGAATTGCTGTAGTCCATGGGGCAGAGGAAGTCCACGTAGCCCTTTTTAGCCCATCTGACCCAGTCCTGCCCGATGCTAAGGTAGCAGCCGGGATACGAGCTGAAGACCGCTGCCGAGACCTTGCACTCGGGCCGGGCCTCATGCACGCGCCGAGTGGTCTCGCGCACGATGATGGTGATCTGTTCGGCACGCCAGGCGAGCCACTTGTCCTCCACCTGCGGATCGCGCAGGTCGTCAGGCCAGTTTGTGATCTTGATGCCGGTATCCTGCTGGAAGCGCTTGCGACAGCCGTCGCAGTAGCAGTTTGCGGAACCCGGGTAGCGGATGTAGTCAAAGTGCACGCCGGCAACGTCATATTTGGTCGCCACCTCGACCATGGAAGCAATCTCAAGCTCGCGGTTGGCCGGATGTGAAGGGCAGAGCCAGTTGCCTTGCTCGCCGGACCTGCTGACCTGCAGGCGGCCCTCGGCCCGCATCCTGTCAATAAAGTCTTGGGGGCAGTCGCGAGCCAGCCGGAAGTTCACCTTCCAGGGATGGATCTGTATGCCGTACTTCTTGCCCGCGGCGACGGCGGCGGCGATCTGATCGCCCTTCTCCGCGACTATCGGGGAAACCGGCAGAAGCTTACTCTCATAGAGGGCACTGCCGCCCCAGAATGAATTGGGCATGATGGCATTGAAGCCGGCCTCGGCCAGCACCCGCATGGTCTCATCCCAGTCCTCGTAAGCGCCGGTGCCGGAATGCTCCCAGACGGCGCGGAACTCGCCCTGACGCGAGCGGTGCATGAGCGCGTATGCGTCCCGGAGTTGGCGGTCGCGCTCGTCGGCGAGCTGGATGGCCTTGAGGTGATCGCCGGATTGTTCGGCGGCGGTGGTCTGCTTGATGAGGTCATTGGCCTCTGCCAGAGCTTTGCGGCCCTCCTCGAAGGCGCGTTGGAGCTCATGGGGCACCGTATCCGCGGCGTAGAAATCGCGGAGACGTTGGAGAGCACTGTCGCCGGAGAGATGTCCAATCAGAGCGGGCAGTTGCGCGGCCGCTTTCCCGGCGGTCGCCCAGGCCTCGGGCACGAAATGGCCGACCAGCGCCATGAGCAGTCTGCGCTTGGTAACGGGATCATCAGGCAGAAGTATGTGCGACATGAAGGCGCCGGTGTCGGAGAGCAGGAGAGCCGGATAACCGGTGTCCTTGTCCTCGGCATCATACCACTGTCCGATGATTTTAGCGTGTGCGGCTTGCGGCTCACAGATACTTATGTTCCATGAGTTCTGCCCGACCTGCCTGGGGAGGCCGTGGACGGCGTCGGCGGCGAGCTTGATGGTCGTGAATTGGCCGTAGTATGCCCGGCGTTCCCATCCGGTCTGGCGCATGCCGAGGGCCTCAAGGAGCGTACGCTTGAGGGTATAGAAGCCGATAATCTTCCCGCCTCTCCCGATGTACTCGACAAGCCGCTGAACGGCCCCTTCAGTCATGGAAGGATTGTAGGGCAGAATAATGAGGGGGTTGTCAGGGAGGTCGCCGGCAAGCAGTTCAGCCTCGGCGATAGCGCCAACGTAAACGCCGTATTCCTGGAGCATGCCGCTAATGAGAGTTGCGGCCTGTTGCGCGGCGCGCCCTTCGCCCTGGCCGGTCAATGCAGATGGGTCAGTCAGGATCACGATGTCGTCCTGGTAGGCGATGAGATTATCGGCCATGTAGTAGGTGTCGAAGGGGGCGCCGACCCAGGCATCGAGGCGGATGCCGGTGATGTCGTGCCAGCCGGCCGGTGAGCCCTCGACCTGGAATGTAGTCCGCGACAGGTTCACAGTCTGCCAGCCGGACTGAGAGACGGAAAAGCCCCCTCGGTACCAGCCGCCGGTGCTGCGGAAATAGACGGTGAAATGGGCAAACGCGGAGGGGTTGGGCGCGGCGATGTCGAGGGTGAAACGGTTCCAGCGGCTGAGGTCCCACTTGCCGACGCGGTCATAGACAACACGGCGGTCGTTTTCGGAAAAGTTGGCGAACATTTTCAGGGCGGAGCCGTCTCGATGGGCCTCGATGAGGACCTCCGGTGATCGCTCGTCCGGCCTCCAAACCTCTCTGGCGGCGGCCTCATCGGCGTAATCGAAAGCATCGAGGACCAACTCCACGCCTGGGACCGGAGTCGCGGCGATGAGGCCAAGCAGTGCGAGACACGGCAGTATGCGCAGGATCATTGGATTGCCTCCCTGTGATGGGGCAGACAGCGTGCGTCGGCAGGGTTGTTGAGGATATGTTTATACGCGGGAGGCTGGAGCACCTGCCAAGGCATGTGAGGAAGCAAGTGCAGGGGGAAACGGCGAACGGCAACATCGTCGGCTTATCCGACGCAACCTCCGTGTTCAGGTCGAGCTGCCCGCAAAGCTCACGCGCCGCCCGTCGAGAGAGAGGGCATGGAGATTGTTGAGAATGGTCTGCAAGCCCAGCATCGTGCATGCCATCGGGTCCGTCGCCTGGCTGACAGGCACCCCGATGTGCGCGCTGAGCAGGTCGGGAAGGCCGCGCACGAGGGCAGTCCCACCGGTAAGCCAGGCGCCCCTCGTAGCAACTTGTGCTCGCACCTTCGCCGGAAGCTCCTGCACCATCCAACTCAGCTCTTCGGCTATCGGCAGGCAAGCGTCTGCAAGTATATCGGCGACATCATCCAGACGCACTCCGAACGCCTTGACGTCATCGGCCTGGTGCGAGAAGCTGCCCATGTTGTCCGCCCCACCCGGGGCTTGTGCGGCAAGTGCCTTGTCCACGCTGTTGACGTGGAGCTTGATGTCCTCCGCCGCGTGAGCTGTCAGCTTGATATCCTGCTCGCGCTTGATGGCTCGCACGAGGGCCTCATCGAGGCTCTGGCCGCCGCGCGGTACCGAGATCCCGTCCGAGATCATGCCCATGGACAGCGTTGCCGCATCGGTCGTGCCTGCCCCGATATCAATGACCATCTGTGGCTCGGCAGCATCTATGGCAAGTCCGGCGCCGATGGCCGCGGCCAGAGTCTTCTGCACCGATACGACTCGTCCCGCGCCGGCTGTTCTCAGTGCTTGGACGAGCGCACGTCTCGCCACCGGTGTCGCCCCTGTCGGGTGAGCTGTCAGCACCATCGGGCTGAGCAATGGTCGGCGGCCGAGAGCCTTGTGGAGGTAGTGTCTCAGCATCGTTGCCGCAGCGCTCAGGTCAGCGACTACGCCGGCGCGCATCGGCTGCACTACGCGCACATCGGCCACGCCCTGTTCCAGCATCTGTTTCGCCTCTACGCCGAATGCGACGGCCCTGTCAGTTTTGGCCGCATAGGCGATGAGTGCCGGCTCACGCACGACCGTGCCGGCATTCTTGAGCGCAACATGAATGTTGGCAGTTCCGACATCTATTGCCAATTCACTGACCCAGAAGCCTAACGGCATGCTGTCCTCCCCCGCGGCAGTCTCCCCCGGCAAGCCACGCTATCTGAAGCAGTCCGAGATACTCGTCACCCCGCGTGCGTTGGCGACCCGCTCGGCGTCCACACGCAACAGCGACGGGATCGTGTGGAAGGCGCGTCGAGGCGTGTACGTACTTAGATGCAGTTTACCACAGGCACTGCGGGAAAGTAAACGCCGGGAGGGCATAAGTGAGCACTCCAACCGAGGACGCTCCTCACCGCAGCAAGCACTTCGTCCACCTCTATCTGGTTCATGCCAACATTCGTGCCGTGTACGCAGTGAGCATCCCTGCGGCAAAACGGCGTGGGGCGTAGCGGGTCGTATTTATGGCTCTATGCGGAACAGCTGCGCACCCAAACGCGCTTCGTCGGCCTCGTGTTTGAAGGGGGCACGCTTGAGGAACTCCGGTATCTCCACCGCCTCACCGGGGCGCTGCGGATAGAGGAGGACATAACGCGGCTCACGGCCGGCTGACCGCGCCAGGAACTCAGCCGGCGTCATCTCGGCCGGCCCACCTGTGGTCTTGTCGCTGTGCAGATCCATCACACCGCGTTCCGCGTACAGCCCGATGGCCGACGGCAGTGTGGTCAGTACCGTCGCAGCGGGCGGTGTGTGCTTCTCGACGAAGTGACCAAGCGCTGCGATGTCCGGGTAGTCCCGATGTGGCGGGTTGACTACCATCTCTGCGTCACGCGCCAGAAAGCCGACCAGCGCCAGCCCCGCTACCGCCCAGACCCACCATCTGCGACGCGGGGTCAAAAGGTACCCGCCCGCCACCAGGTACACCAACGCAATCGGCACCAGCGGCAGGCAGAAGCGCGTGTAGCGGAACGGCCATATCAGCAGAATCAGCGCGAGAGCGACGAAGACCCAGTCTGCCGGATCAGACCTGCGACGCGCCAGGATGACACCACCAAGCAGAATCACGGTGGAAAATACGCTTCCTATCAGGCCCGGTATGAAGCCCATTGATGCCCGTGCGCAAAGTGCGCTCATGCGGTTGCCAAAGAACGGTAGCACGGCCTCCGGCAACAGCGTGGAGGCATACACACTGAGATTCTCGACGGGCCGCAGAAGTGGGTGCCACTTCATGCCTGCATTGGCAGTGATGTCCGCCTGGTAGCCGCTCCCAAACCACGTCCCGGTCCAGGAGTGTTGAGCGACCATCCACGGCGAGAGCAACGCGATGCTGACGACAACCACGATGAGCGCCGTTCGCGGCTCGCGGCGCTGCCAGAGCCAGAGACCGGTGGCTGCAACCAGCGCCCAGCCGATCGTCCGCAGCAAGCAACCGGTCACAAGAATTAGTACCATGGCCAGTACCCATGTTGCAGACGCAGGAGTCTCAGGATTCGCCGTCCGCTGGTGATCCCGCCGGTCCAGCCAGACCAGCGTCGCCAGCGTTAGACAAACAAACGGTGCCTCGGTCATGACCATGCCCGCATAGCCGACAACCAGGTGATTGAGGCCGAAAAGCGCCGCCAACAGCCATCGCCAGGCTGCGACGGGACGCCCGTCAGGTCCTACCGGCAGGCGCGTGCGGAAGAACGCATCAGCGAGGAACAAAGAGGCCAGTGAGAATACCAGTGGGATGAGGCGGAGAGCTGCAATACGGCCGTCGCTAACCCATAGCACTGCTGCTACCAGCCCTGGTAGGCCGGGCGGGTACTGCTGCTCGTGAGGGTGGGTCGGGTCTTCGTAGCGCACATAGCCGAGGCCGGCCTGCAGCGCGCGACCGACGCTGATGTAGATGCTGTCATCAACATGCTGGCCAATCTGCAGGGAACCCAGGTTAGCCACATAGGCCGTCGTACATAGCGCGAAAACGGCCGCGAATGCCCACCACTGAGTGCGCCCATGCACCGCCCTGCTCGCTACTCCGGATCCGGTCGCCATCGGCCTGCATTTCATTGGGCTGCAGTTTCGCTGTTGCGGCACTCCCATCCTTCATGCAATCTTCATCACGACGGGCCTGTCACTGAGGTGTCGGATGCTGCAACAGGTCGCCTGCCCTCGACGATTAGGTTGAGGGCCGCTTGCCGCTCCGAATTCACCAGTCGGCTCTCCAGACCGTTCAAGAGCGAGCAGCGGCTTACCTGCGGCTCCGCTTTCTGAACCTCTGCGAGACCTGCCTGCGCGAAAATGCCGGCGAGTGTCGCGAAATCGTACAGGTAGATATGGTCATGGGCGCGCATCGCGGCATTCAGCGCATCGGCGGCTCCTGCCTCGACATTATCGAGGTATTCTTTCACATGCGCTCCCAGGTCGGGTGTCGCAATACGAAGCCAGCCGCCGGGCTTGAGCATGCGAGCGCACTCGCCAATCAGACGCACCGTGGCTGGCTTCTCTATGTGCTCGATGAAGTGCTGCGAGTAAATGGCGTCGGCGCAGGCGTCAGGGATCGGCAGGGGGCGGGTCAGATCGAGACACAGTTCGGCGGGGAAGTACAGGTCAACATTGACCCAGCCGGTGAGCCGTTCGGTACCGGAGCCAAGATGCAACAGCAGTTGCTCTTCTCTGCGTCCGAGGTCACACGCACGAGCCGCCGACTGTCGCGTCCGTACCGCCAGCACCAACGGTCGCAGTGTCGCAATCGGCAAATGCAGCAGTGTCTTGCCGAGCCCACGGTGCAATACCGAACGCCGCAGCCGAGCCAGAACTCCCATTAGCGGATCCCCGCAGCGAAGTGGGACCGAGTGATCCCGGTCCCACATGTTATCCTGCTGCTCTCCATACTACCTCGGCCGGATGCCGATGTGCAACCTATCTGAACCGCACTGTCTGCAGCAGGCTCTCGAAACTCGGGAAATGCTTCTCATAGACGGCATCCTGGCCGGCATAGATCAGCACATAGCTGTGTGACGATGTGCTGAAGACGAGGAATGCGAAATGCCCTGGCTTGCCGTTGAGTACGCCTTTAGCTACACGCATCAGACCGGGTACTCCCGGCGCTATCTGCACGGCTTGATTCGCCTCGATGTGGAGATCGGAGATACCAATCTCCGGTGCCAGACCGTCAATAACACCGGTGGCGAAGTCGGGTAACTCTGCCGCACCAACCGGCTCAGGCACGCCGATCCCGACGATACCGGTCTTTTCGGGACCGCGCAGCATGAACAGATCATCCTGTGAGCCTGCGATCGTGTAACCTTCCGGAACCTGGCACGAGAACTTCCCGCCTGTTATCTGTATGGTCTGGCCGCCGTCGCCGACCCCGCCACCAGCAGGATGCTTGATATTGGGGTCGTACCTCAGCATCGAGTGCTTACCTCCGGCCTCCAGCGCGTTCTTCTGCAATGAGGAGTTGTATATGGCAGGTAGCCCACCGACGTCATCACCCAAAATGGGCACCCACCATTGCTTCCACAGGATCACGGTATAGGGAGTATTCGCAGCAGGCACCTCCACGGAGTAACTGCCATCCGCCCCTGTCTCGACTTCGGCAACCACCTCGCCGGGCCCATTGATGGTGGGCCTGACGTAGTCCTCGAACGCGCCCACGATGTCAAGGTAGATGCCTCTGCCGATAATGACCTTCACGCCGCGCAGGCCTCGCTCCGTAGGCCACGAAGTGGGGCTGCCGCCAACCCAGTGTGTTATCCGCCCTGAAATTGTGTTCGGCGGCGGAGGCGGCGGATTCTCCACGGGCGGTGCAATTGCCGGGTCGGCGATCTGTTTGCAGCCACCCTGACTGATGTCCCAGCGGTACAGCCAACGCTTGTCGCCCACCTCGGCCACGACATTCACCTGCGCGCCGTACGGGCCGAGATCGAAGTTCGCGTACAGCAGCCTGCCTTTACCTATAGTGCCGCGCAGAGGCGTATTGCTGCCCGGTATCAGCGCCTCACCGGTCTGCCACTGCAACATGCAGAAATCCACCCGCGGTCCGCCGCTCTGTGGCTGCGTGTAGATGAACAGGGGCCCGTAAGCGGTTCCAGCCGCGGCTATATCGCCGATGCTGGGCACGTTGCTTGCAACATTGCTGTTCCACGTACCCTGCGGGTTATCGGCGCTGCAGGTCAATTGCTTCGTTGCCGGGTCATATAATCCATTGTATGTCGAGCCACGGTATGTCAACGGTATCGCGATGTTGCCCTGCGCCAGTGCCGAGACGGCGACTATCAGCGTCAGAGCGATCACTACAGCGGTCCTCTTGCCCATGCCACCAATCCTTCCGTGCATTACCCATATTGCGGATCAATTGCTCCCACTACTGCCCAAGCGCTTGCATCAGTGGCGGCAGTGCTTGGTGTATCCTCTCGGCGGCGGCCTTGAACTGCCCATCTTCGGCCAGACCCGCCGCTAGCCCCGAGTGCCCGTAGGCCCGTTCCGCCCAGGCTAAAGCTGTCACTGCATCCTTGGCGGCCAACGCCGTATCAACTCTGGCCAGTGCGACAATCGCCTCTGCGATCTGGTGCACGGGGAAAATGTCGGGCAGTTGCGGGTTGTTGGCCATCGCCGCCGCAAGCAGCTTCAGCGCCGATTCGGCCAGTTTCCCCGCCTCCTGGATATTCTCAGCATCAGCAGCCGCCAGCGCTCGCTGAACGCCTTGCAGACCCGACATGTACACATCCGCTGCTGTCTGGCCGCCGAGACCGAGCGGCGCCTCGATATGGACCTGACCGCGCCCCACGACATTACCGGCCACGGTGAATAATACACTGTAGGCACCAGGAGCCAGCGGCCCGCTCTGGTTGATGATGGTATTGTCCAACTCCGGCACTCCCGCCCTGATTGCGCCCCTCGCCATACTCAGCGGTTGGTCTCCATCATTGAAACGCCATGTAATCTCAACTTCTGTGTTCGGCGCAATATTATGATCAGTCAACCGCGCTGTCAGCGCTACCGCTCCGAACGCGACCTTCGGGCCGACGGCAACCCCGCTGAACCATCCCATCGGGCTTGATGACATGGTGACCACACCCGGCCGCGCGGGCCGCGTCGGATCTGTAGGCGGCTGCGGTGGAGTGGTGTCATCGGGCGTTGTGATCTTCGGCCAGGTCAGCGGCGGCAGCTTCGTTTCACCTGCAACCGCAGCTGTAGCCCCGCGCGGCAATATACCGACGGCTGGAGAGCCCGGTCGGGGCAAGATGCCTAGGTGCAGGAATAGGTCAGGCGGCGGCATCTCCTTATCCTGCTGCCAGAGCTGCGTATACTGCTCCTTAGTCACGACTTGCCCCTGCAACAGGTACAGGAACTCCTCCTTGCCATCCTCAGACCAGCGTTGCGAGGGTCCCGTGCAGCCGTTCTGGTACTCAGTCGCCATGGACACTTGTCTGCCCTGCGCATCAAACATCCGGTGGATGGCAAATGTGCAACGCTTGCCGGTGCCCTCGTCAAGAGGAAAAACCATCTCATGGAGAAGTGCAGTGCCGCCAGGGAACCATTCGCGCTCACCCAGCAGCACGCCGCCCACATAATACTGCTCGCGGGGGCCGGGGTGTTCCTCATCCGGAGCTATCTGTTTCACCTCGGCGTTGTCAGGAATATGGGCGTCGTATGGTAAGCTCCAGGTCGTTGCGGAAAACGCAACGAAAATAGACACTGCTACGACGAAATTGGCAGTTCGGTTCATGCCGATTTCCCTTCCTTGCCGCTTCGCGGCAACGGGACGGTCTGTATCTGCGCAGAAGACTATGGCCTCGCGAATTCCTGCAACTACCTGCGCTAGTATTATACGCGATATGGAGCAATTCTGTCACTAGGGGAATACTAATTCAGACCCCTTTTCCGTCGAAGCGCACGGTGCGGGTATCTTCCTCCAGCCCTGTCGGTACGGTCAGAGGCCCATAGAGTTCCGGCCGCCGCGTCCTTATCCAGCGCTTTCCTGTGTTGTGCTCCAGCAGCGCCGGGTCCAGGTCGGCGATCACCATATCGTCGCCGGCTTTCCACGTCTCAGCCAGGATGCGCCCCCAGGGGTCGAGGACCATCGCATTACCGGTGCGTATCTCGTCGTCATCCGGGCCCACGCCGTTGCTGAAAATGAGGAAGATACCGTTGTCATGGGCACGCGTCGGCAGCCACCGCATCAGCCACCCGCGCCCCTTCTCCCCTCGTAATTCCTCCTCAATTGCTTCTGCATCGTTGTGGCGGTTCTCCCACTTGTCCCGGCTTACCAGCCCCATCGTCGCCGGGTCGGGAGAGTCGCAGCCCCCCGTCTGATGCGGGGCCAGCAGTATCTGCGCGCCCTCCAGAGCCGTAACCCGCACGTTCTCCCCGATGTTGTTGTCATAGCAGATCAGCACCCCCACCTTCCAGCCGTGCGGCGTGTCGAAGACCGTGAACTCCGACCCACACGAGACATGCTCGTTGATGAAGGCGTGGAGCTTCCGATGGCGCTGGATAGTTCCATCGGCCGTCGCTACTAAGTATGTGTTATACACATTTCCGTCATCAGCAAGTTCAAGCAATCCCGCGCCCACAGTCATCTCATAGTCGCCCGCCAACTCCGCTAGTATGGCAGACGAAGCGCCGCCTGGCACCGGTTCCGCCAGGGCCACAATTTCCTCGCGCGTCAGATGTCGCAAGTGCCAATACCCCGATATGCAGCACTCCGGGCACACGATCAGCTCGACATCATGTTCCACCGCCTGCTCCACAAAGCCGCGCACCTTGGCCATGTTCGCATCTTTGGCACCCGGCGCATGTTGCATCTGCACTGCAGCCACTCGCAGCTTCTCCATCGGTTCCCGACCTCCCTGACAATCTGTGCTGGCACCCACATCATTCCTTTTCACTCGAGCCGACTCCTACCTGGGTCCGGCGACGACCACGAAAATATTGCCACTGCTCCCTGAGTTGGTGCAAATCATTCGGAGAGGTCTGTGTGATGCGAACCCGTATCTGGCGCTCTAGTGCGCTGTTACTACTGAAGCACGGGGTAAAGGCGCTTGGATGTGCCCCGTACATATTGCGCCTCATTACTATTTATGACTATTTATGAATGGGTGGCTCGGCCTGAGCTTCGCGTCGTTTGCGAAGCTCAGGTGGCGATTGAAAAAGCTCTGCTTGTTCAATCGCCAGCTTCCAGCCCGAGTCATTTCATCCCTCTTCAAAATCACAGAATCATGGGAAACAGAGCTCTAGCGCTACAGACGGGGCCTCCGGAAAAATTCTCCGCTCGGCGGGAAGATTTTTCTGATTTCCCGGCAGGATACGACTTCCTGATGAAGAAATAATCATGTGTACAGACAATTCCCACGTCCTCAAATGCGGCCGTGCGGAAGCTGCACATTAATCCAGTAGTCAGATAGACGATAAAGGGGTGTGAAAGGATGAAGCTTCATCTGGGAGTAAGAGTGCTGTTGTTGTGCGTTTTGTGTTTGGTGCCGCTGCAACTAGCCTATGCGGGTGACGGTGTCACCGAGTACTGGGCGGTGCTCGTAGGCATATCCGACTACGTCGGCACGAGCGCCGATCTGGAGTACTGCGACGATGACGCCTACGCCATCAGGGACGCGCTGCTGGCGGATAGCGACCACTGGACCGAAGATCACATCACGTGCGTCATCAACGAAGACGCCACCAGCGCCAACATCGAGGAGGCGCTCCGGCGGCTGCAGGGTGAACCCGACGATGACGACTTGTTACTCTTCTCATTCTCCGGCCATGGCACCTATGGGCCGGACCAATGGCCGATAGATGAAGCTGACGGCTTCGACGAGTATCTCGTCGTTCAGAATTTTGATTTGCTCAGCGATGATGCCTTCGCCGGATACGTTGCACAGATTCCTTGCGAGCAGATCATCTTGCTCTTCGACTGCTGTTTCAGCGGCGGGATGATCACCTCAGCCGGAGCCCGAGATCCAGCCAGTCGCGTTCGGGGCTTCGGTCCGCCGAGAACGGTTGGTACTGACGGCTTCACAGAGGATGTTGTCAAGCGCGTCGGCACTCAGGACATGAACGACTGGACGCCATCGGTCGTAGTCATCACCGCCTGCCAAGACGACGAGACATGTCTGGAGGATGCGCGCCTCGGCCATGGGATTTTCACCTGGTTCCTGCTCCAGGCTATGAACGGGATAGCCGACACCAGGGGCAACGCCAACGGCTGGATTTCGGCCCAGGAGACCTATGACTACCTCTACCTTCCCACGGTACGCCGGGGCGGCCACCATCCTCAGATCTTTCACGGCTACGCCTCGCCTCTCCAGTACCTCGCAAGCGGTGCACCAACCACTCCACCGGGAGCTCCCAGTGACATCACGGCCGTTGCCGTGCGCAACGGTAATGCCGTTGAGCTCAATTGGGACGACAACGCCGGCAATGAAGACGGCTTCAAGGTTCAGCGCCGCAAGCGCAATACGGATGGCTCCTGGCCCGCCGCATGGGGCAACATGAGGCGCCAACCCGTCAATGCCGAGGCGTGGACCGACGGCAACCTTGCCGGATCGGGATGGTACCAGTACCGCACCCGAGCATTCAACGGGGCCGGTGACTCAGTCTGGGCGACTTCCATGCCTGTGCAGTGCTTGCAGCCAAAGCCCAGTCGCCCGACCAATCTGCAGGCAACTCGCCAGGACGAAGATCCCAATCTCTACCTCACATGGACCGACAATGCAGATGATGAGACGGGCCAGGTTCTGGAGCGTCGCCGGCGAGTCACATGCGCGCCGGACCCTGTCACTTGGGCGGACTGGACCACTGTTCTACAGCTTGCTCCCAACGTCGAGGCATACGTTGATGCCGTGTTCCCGTCTGATGGGATGTATCAGTACCGCGTGCGGGCATACAACGAAGCAGGTCCCTCGAACTGGTCGGCCCGAGCGGCTTCATGGCGCTACAGCACCAAACCTTCTGCGCCGACTGACTTTACCGCCTCGGCCGTTCTGAGCAACCAGGTGGCGTTGGCCTGGAACGACACGGCCGACAACAATGTGGGCTTCACGCTTCAGCGGCGCATCCGCTGGCTGGGCGGCTCCTGGCCCAGCGACTGGGAAACGGTCGCCTGGATATATCAGCCGGATGCCGAGAAATATACAGACAGCGGCTTACTTTCCGCCCGCGAGTACCAGTATCGGCTGCGAGCCTTCAACGCCATCGGCCCGTCCAACTGGGCGCCCTACCTCCGCGTCATAACTGGAGAGGTGATCAGTACAGCCGTCACCGCACTCAGTGTGCAGCAGGTTAGTACGCAGGCTGTGGCCATCACTTATAGCCTCTCGGCGGAAGCCGATGTGACCATTGAGGTTCGCAACATCGCCGGCCGCATGATAAGACAGATGGTGGCGGGGCCGACTGGCCAAGGTCTGCAAACTGCCACTTGGAACCTGCGTAACGCTTCCGGCAGCCCTGTACCCTCGGGCACCTATATCTGCACCCTTATCGCCCGAGCCCAAGATGGCAGCCAAGCGAGAGCAGTCCATACTGCAACCGTCAGGCGTTAGTGTTGGTCTCACCTGTCATGCGCCTGATGAGACAAACAAGTACCAACAGAGGGGGCCTTTGTTACAGGCCCCCTCTTTCCATCTCTCACATCCATCTCTCTGGATGCCGCTAAAGCTCAGTGCCGGCGTTCAGTCCGCCAATGCCGCACGCGCCACCCGCATCACATTCCCGCCGATGATCTTCTGGATGTCCTCGTCGGAATAGCCCCGTTGAACCATGCCGATGGTGAATACCGGCCAGTTCGTCCAGGCCAGGCTCAGCATCTGCCGCTCCTGGTGCCATTCCTCGGCGAAGACCGGATCGTTCGGCTGCCAGAAGCTGCGGAAAGCATCGCGGAGCTTGCGGCGAGCAGGTACCTTCGCCCGCTCCCGCTCGAAATTGCTGGACGTGTAGGCCTTGTCTGTGCCGATTGCGACATGATCGGCACCGAAGCGCTTGACGACATGGTCAATGTGGTCCAGCAGCGAGCTGATATCGCCCTTGCCTCCCAGGAAAGCGGCAATGGCACATATCCCGATGTAGCCGCCACTATCCGCGATGGCACGGATCACCTCGTCCGGCTTACAACGGTGATGTTCGTTGAGTGCCGCACAGGCGGAGTGGCTCGCCACCATTGGCCGCTCCGACACCTGTGCCGCTTCGAGGCTCGTCTGCCACCCGGAATGAGCGCAGTCAACAATGACCCCGACCCGGTTCAGTTCCTTGATTGCCGCCCGACCGAAGTCGCTGAGCCCGGCATTGGCCGGCTCAGCACACCCGTCCCCGATCATATTCCGCCGGTTATACGTCAGGTGCATCATCCGCGACCCGAGCTGGAAAAAGATCCGCACAAAGCCCAGCTCCTCCTCCACGTAGTCCCACTGCTGGAACAGTGGAACGCCGTTGCAGGTGAAGTAGAGGCAATGACGGCCCTGCTCTTTTGCCGCGACGATGTCGTCGGGTGTCGCGGCTCTGGACACGAAATCCCGCATCATGTCAGTGGCATAGGTGAAGCGGGCGAGGCGCTTGAGCATCCGGTCAACCGCCTGCCCCTCCTGCCCTGCATTCTGAAAGATGCAGGTGACGCCGGATGCTTCCCACGCCGCCATGTACTCCGCGCGCTCGGTAGCGTCGGTCACATAGCGCGTCATGCTCATTTCCTCGCTCAGGTCCGCCAGCTCGGCTTCAGACGCGCCCGCTTCAACAGCCTCCCGGAAAGCATCGCCATCCATCGCCGCACGAGGCGCAAAACCATACGAATCGAATACAAGGGAGGCCTTGTGCAGTTCAAGACCATGGTCAATCTCCGCCTGGGTCGGCTTGAGCACATCCAGAGCCGTCTCTCTACACCGCTGCATCATCTCGTTCACAGTTGCACCTCTCAGCATATATATGGCGTCTTGCGTCTCGCCCCGGAAGTCAGTTGTCTTGCGCCCATTCCATTCCGGTAATGACGAGACCCGGCATGGCGAGCTTTACGCCCTCCGCCGAGATCGCTTTCCCCGTCCCGCACTCGAGATACTGAGCTTTGCGCCCGTCAGTTGCGACCAGCACCTCGTCTCCGTACTTGACTGTCGTCCCCTCGGCCATAAAGACACTCGTGATCTTGCCCTCGGCGTCTCGGCGCACGATGGCAATACGCGCATCAGACGTGACCGGGCCGAAGTTGGTCATGGCCCCTGGCTCCTTGGCAGCGACGATGGTATCGCTCCCGTTGTGCAGCGTTACCTGCAGGCCGAACGCTTGGTCAGTGGACACTACTTCGCCATCACGCGAGACCGCAAGCGTCTCTGTCGCCGCGTTCTCCGGTCCGTCCTTGGGGTAGGGATACAAAACCGTCGCCAGACCAACGGGGAGCACTCCGTCGTGCTCGAAGATAGCGCACTCGGCGGGCACCAGCGGTTTCCCGTAGCCGCCGGACACAAAGCCCTGCCAGTATCTCTCCTCCGGACGCGCATCCCCCTTGACCAGACTCGCCTGCCACTGCTTGTCACTGCGCGGCAAAATCAGCAACCCGGCCTTCTCCGCCACATTGCGGATGCCCCCGCCGCCTTCCACAACTTGGGCTGCGCTGGTGGGCGTGAAATGGAACAAGGCTTGCAGGTTGTGCGCCTGCTCCGGTTCTGTATTCGGTTCCGCGATGTCGTAAACTACCCAATACGGTGTCCCGGTCTCCGGCTTGATGAACAGAATCCGACGCTCCTGTCTTACTGCGTTGTCGGTGGCCTGCCATTTGCCTTCCTTCAAGGTCCTGTAGGGCCGGTCGTATTCGGTCTCCGCATAGTCGTAGCCGCTGCTTGACACCCAGTAGTTGTCACGCGGCGTGTTGCCCCACAGCCGCCAGCCTGCCATTATCTCTCCCTCGATGGGCTGGACTCGGTCCGTCGTCTGGGTATTCTGATCCACCAGCACAAGGTTGTGCCCGCGCGAATGAGATATGTAATGCGCTCGTTCCGGCGCAGAGAACTCGTTCGGATAGCCGCCATCGCCCAGCAACGTCGAGCCATACGCACTAACCACGACGTGCATCTGGTCGTCGTGGTTGTGGCTGCCGGTATTGCGGCAGCCATCAAAGATCAGGTGCAGGTCATCAGGTTGCCAGCCGCTGCGCATGATCATGAAGCCGCACCAGTTGAAGTTGCGCGAGGTCGGCTGTGGTGCCTCGCCTTCCTCCCCAAAGCTCGCAATGTATTTGAGTTGCGGGTCCTCAGGATACAGCTTCAGAGCCATCGTTGCGTAGCCGGACGGCTTGGGCTCCGAGGGGTCCACGATTTTCCCGCCGGCGGCATCGTTGATCCAGGGGAAGCCCCCGTTCGGCTTGGTCATCCACAGATTGAAGTCAAACCGCGGCCTGAACTTCTCAAGGAATTCGCTTACATTCTTGCCCTGCGCCTGTGCGAGTTCGGCCGCTTGCACATACAAATGGTGCCGATAGTAACACAACTCGAAATACGCGCCATCCGGGAAAAACGACTCATCCATGAAAGTCAGATAGGAATACAGCGAGTTCTCGCTCATCTTACTTATTTCGGTGAACTCCGGCAGCCAGTCACCCGCCCGCAACAGCCACAGATATGTGTTGGGAGGTGCGTTCTGACCGCCATACACCGATTGCACGTACCTCGTCATAATTATGCAAAGCTTCAGAGCCTCAATCCGCTCGCGGTCGCTAATCTCCGGACATGCCCCTGTGGTCCTCAGTACCTCCCACACCGCCTCCACCAGCCCGTGCCGCACTCCCGAGTTCCGACTCCAGGTATGCGCTGTACCGGTGCGGCCCCATGACCCGGCAGTGTAGTAATCATTGGGGTACTGGTTAGCCGGCAAGTCGTAGTTGGCTCTCTTGGGGAATGGCCCCCACACCTCTATCCACCGGCTTATCAGGTCCATGGCCTTGCGCGCGAACTTAGCTTCACCCGTGCTCCGATACGCCTCGGCCAGCTTTCCCAGGTTGGGATTGATGAACCATCCATACCATCGCCGCCCGGGGTAGTCGTATATCTTGTGCCACTCATGGGGATCGGCAAAGCTGAATACCGTCGGCTCAATTTTGTGCTTCTCAGAGGTGCAATACTGTCCCTGGTTTTGCGGGTCCCACACCAGCACCATCTTATCTTCCAGCAGCAACCCGGCAATCTCCGATGCCTCCTTGCCGGTAGGGCTCAGCGGCTCAGATGCAAAGTCACCTGCAAGCGGCCCACTGCCCTTACGCGGGTGTGCCTGCAGATACTTGACCAACTCCGCACAGGCCTTGTCCCAGTCTGCGGCATCTGCGGCAGCTATCACCGCCTCCAGGTCGGGATAGTCGCGGTCCAGACCGCCGAAGAACTCCTCGTCACTCATCATATGCTCGGGCCAGAAGGGTGAGGTCTTCTCCAGCACAACCTGGCCGACATAGAAATCCTCCACCCCGTGCGACACCACCTGCACTGTAATCTCACTACGGTTCAAAAATGGCAGCGGCTGGGTCGCCTCGGACCACACCAACCCGCCCTGCTCTGCACCCCGCACAAAGCTGGCGAACCAACCTTCCCGGATCACCGGCAGCACCTCTGCAACCGCCCATTTCAACTCGCCATCCCCCGAGCCCAGCATCACCGTCACGTTGTAAATGCCGTGCGGTAACTGCCCCTCCTCGCCGAACTTAATAGTGCTACGGGCCCAACCGCCCGCTTCCTCGACCACAATCGCCTGACCGCTGGGAGCGCCCTCGGCCGCAACCAGTCGAGCGCCCTTAAGGTCGGTGAAATCCGCGGGTGCGATGATCAGCTTTTCCGTCGGCTCCTGCGCCCAGGAGTGCACAACACAGCCCATTGCCGTCAACACTGTCACCAGCAGTATTAATTTACGCATCGAGTATCCTCCGCTCTGTTATGTAGTTCCCCGTCCGGGTAGAACCTCCGCACAAAGAAGGGCACCATACACAAGGCGCCCTCAAGTGCGACTTTCCACTTTCGGCAAAGCAAAGCCATTCCGGCGCGGGCTTCTACTATCAGTACTTCGGCGCCCCGTCTCGCTCCCAGCAGATGTCCTGCGGAACCAGGGTGAACTTCACCGGCCCAACGTAGCTGCTATTGGGATCCACACTTATCTTGTGCCATTTGGCATGACCGTCGCAGAAAGCCATGTTTGCACCCTCGTTGTGGCGCGCGGGGATGAACCGGGCCGCAGTATAGGTCTGCGTGCAGTACCAGTGATGCCAACTGGTGGTGTCGTCCGTGCTGTGCGTCCAGTCGGAGTCCGCTATCAACAGCGTCTCCGCCGGATACTTGAGCTCTGCGAGCTTGCCACCCCAATCACCAGGATGGAGATTCGTGTTGAGACCGTAGTTAAGATCGTCGGGGGCTCCGTAGCCCGACAGATCAAATCCGGAATTCTGACTCGGACAGGATAGTAGCTGCGTGTTCTTGATATAGGGTTCCAGCAACTGGTACCACCGCTTGTACCAGGCCGGTGCGGTCCAAGTCCCAATTGACCTCGGGACTATAGCTTCGTCGTAGTCTTGGCCGTACATCATCGCCGCCAGACCCAACTGCTTGAGATTGCTCAGGCAACTCGCTTGCCTGGCCTTCTCGCGTGCCCGGGCGAACACAGGAAAGAGTATCGCCGCCAGGATCGCGATTATCGCGAT